>OBUW01000023.1_pt1 | contig 148210 bp, 72 predicted proteins | sample 1475761 | NCBI WGS metagenome assembly OBUW01 (sample SAMEA2579908, study PRJEB22360) | human gut metagenome | biome: human gut; feature: human-associated habitat; material: faeces | place: Denmark | collected 2008/2010
CCTTTAATTGTTGACAATGAAATTAACACCAACAGCCATATACACTGCTCCTGATATAGATTCACCTAAACATTTCCATCTTTCTAAAAATGAAGATCATTCTACTAATGGGAAAACAACTCAAATTTCCGATATAGTAATTAAAGCTGGTGGTGAAGATAGAGATAAACCAAGTGATCATAAAGATACTCCATTAGGTAATTTACGAGCTGAATTAACTACTTTACAAGATCATCTTAATATATTTTTAACCGAAAGAATGAAACTAGAGAAATTGAAAAATGGTGGTGGTGGTGGTGGTGGTGGTGGTGACAACAACAAATCTAATGAACAAGATTTAGAAAGAAGAATACTTGATGAAGGAGTTGAAGAAGAGGAAATTGAATAAGTTTCAAAGTTTCCTTAGCCCCCAAGTCGATTTTACTATTACTATTAATATACAAATTATACATTATTGAATATATATATATATATAAACACGAGTCTACATATCTTGTTCTATTTCTTGTCACCACCAACAATATTAGTCATTCCTTCAACAGTTTTTTGAAGAGTAGTTTGTAAATAATTTTGTTTAATGATTAAATTTTTTTTACTATCTTGATATTCTTTAGTATCTTTATCTAATTGATTTAAATAATTATTAACATTAGTACCAATAAATGCTTTACCACAACCTTGCCAAACTTTTTCATTTGATTGGGTATTACATATTTTATTTAATTTAGTTTTTGTAGTATCAATTATTGTTAAATTTGTCATGGCTCGATCAAGTTGTAAATTAACCATGGATAATTCTGCTTGAGATTTATTTAATTGATTATCCATTTCAAGTAGGACTTTTTGTAATGCTTCTTGATTCATGATTAAATGAGACGAGTGTAGGGGGGGGGGGGGGTTTGGAGCTGTGGTGTCTATAAGAGTAATTTGATGTGAAAAATAAACAATCTATAATAAGTATGTTCAGTTTTGGAATGGAAGGCCCAAGAAGAACAAAAAGGAAAGAAAAAATAAAAAGGTGTTGGAGAAAAAAAAAAAATTGAACAGAAAGATTCATCCTTTTAGATCAAACGAAATATATCTTACCATCCCCCCCCCTCCAAAATGCTTAGATTTACTAGGACTACTGCTTGGAAATTAAGATCTATTCCAATTGCCACTATTCAATATAGACAATTTACTTATTCCACTATATGTTATCAATTAAAAACCCTTACTCCATCTTTAGGAATAAATAATACCATTGAATCCAATATACCTTCAGAAACTAATAGATTAGCTAAAACTGGTACTAGATTTTGGAAAAAAGGTGAAGTTAAATTCAATAAAGAAACTCAAAAATATGAAATTCAATTAGATGGGAAAACTCTACGCACACCACTTGGATTCCCATTAGAATTACCAATCAATAAAAAACAATTGGCATATTTAATTGCTCATGAATGGACTCATTTACCTGATATTAAAGTGAAATCAAGTACTTTACCATTAACAGCTTTAGCCACTAGAGCTATAGATTTGAGTCAACAACATTTGAGTGATATGAAGACAGAAAAAGCTGAAGAAATGTTAGCATTGGAAGATATTAAATTACAAATGTTAAGATATCTTGATACTGATACTTGTCTTATATTTGCTACCAACAAGGAATGTGATGGTAAATTAAGAAAAAGACAAGAAGAAATTTATCGTCCATTAATTAATGAATTTAATGAATTTTTCACAATTTATGCTCATAATAAAAATTTAATCCCTCGACAAAAATCTATTGAATTGAAATATTTAGATTGTGAAACTGATGGATTAAGAGGTAATAAACAAGATGAAACCACTCAATTAGTTGTATTGGATTGGTTAAATCAATTACCAATTTATGATTTAATTGCCTTGGAGAAAACAATTTTAACTACTAAATCATTTTTATGTGGAATTACTTTATTAAGATCAAATGTTAATGATATTGAAACTTTAAAAGAATTATATCAATTTAATAAAAATTCCATTGATGAAGATTATTATCATAAAACTTTAGAAGAATTAGTTGAATTAGGAAATTTAGAAACTATTTATCAAACTGAAGAATGGGGTGAAGTAGAAGATACTCATGATGTTGATAAACATGATTGGTTAAGAAATTTGGCTAGTGCTGCATTGGTTTGTCATCATAATTAGTAAATCGTCACTCCCGCTAGGGAAACCAAATAATTGTATATAGATTTGATAATAAATGTAATGTAATCCAATTGTATAGAAGAAATAAGAGTAGTTCTATTGTGGAGTTTAAGTTTGTTGTGAATTGTTGGAACTACTTAATATTGAGAAGAATTATATTAACGTGAATTGTGAAGAGTGAAGAGAGACGCGATTCATCATCATTGATGGAATTAAGTAATACGTTAAAACTGTGAAAGAGAGACAAAGAGAGAATCACAACAAAAAAAAGTAACTACCACCTCCCAAAAAAAAAAAACAACTTGCATTATTAAAAAGATCTTAATCTTTATTCATAACCAACCAACTTATACTACCACTCCAACCTTACCACCTTCATTGTTAAGTCACTTGTTTTTTTGGTGATAATTTCAATATCTCATCAATATCTACAAAACACGTTAAAGTGTAGTTCACGATACTTATATTATTCTTTGTATTATTATTATTATTTTTTTTTTTTGATTGGAAAACCATTTTATCATATTTATATCCAATTATTCTTTTGTATTACTATTGTATTCAAATATTCCTGCTTTTTTTTTTATAATTTTAATTTGTTCAACAATTCATAATCAAATATCAAATCTTCCATAATATTAGATCTATATCAAGCTCATTCCCCATCCCCATATAAGAAACCTTATCAAAAATATATTTTATTTTGGCGTTATTTGCAAACCAAGAAGTCAAACACGCAACCAAATTAAATAAAGGAAAAAAAAAATAATAACAACAACAACAACAACAACAACAGAATGAGTTCCCTAAAAGATTGTAAACTTTCGAAATCTAAACGAGAAGAGTTAAAAGCACTTAATAATGCTGGGAAAACTCCACGACGAGTTAAAGTATATCTACTAAATGGAGATGATTGGATAGATAATGGTACGGGGTTTTGTGTGGGAGAAATAGATGATGACACCAAACTACCTTATTTTCTTGTCCGTAATGAAACTGATAACAATAATATCATACTAAAATCATTTCTTGAAGGGTCTATACAATATCAAAGACAACAAGAAACATTAATTGTTTGGACCGATTCCAATGGGACTGATTTAGCATTATCATTTCAAGAAACTGAAGGATGTGCTGATTTATGTGATTTTATAATACGCGTACAACAAGGAAATATAAGTCCTGGAATTTCCTTATATTATGTGATACCTAATATTAATGAAGGCGATGATATTACTGAATTAATAACGGGGCCCATAAGGTATCCTCCGGAAATCCCTAATGTGGAAAATCTAGATATAGTGTTAGAAACTATAAATCAAGGGACTAATGCTCAATTTACAAGAACAAATATTCTGGAATTTATTATTGAAAATGATTATTTCACTAAATTAATAAATGTATTTAATGAAGCAGAAAATAATAAAAATGCCAATGTATTATATAATGTTAGTGATATTGTTAAATCATTATTTCTTTATAATGAATCCCTGATTATAGAATACATATTATCATCAGAAGAGAAAATTTTGGGGTTAGTAGGAATATTAGAATATGATTCAGAATATCCAAATTATAAGGCTTCACATAGAAATTTCCTTGCTAGTCAATCATATATTAAAGTTATCCCCGTGGAAAATATTGAAATTTTTAAACGAGATTTTTATTTAAATTATTTGAAAGATGTTGTATTGGCAAGATTTTTAGATGATTCTACATTTAATTTGATAGCGTCTTTGATTTATTCTAATCATTTGGAAATTTTCAATTATATTAAAGATTCAGAAATTCTTGAACATTTATTCAGCATTTATGATAATTGTAACGATGAGAAAAACGAATGCAATAGTATTGATAACGATGATGACAATGATGATGATAATATCAAAATGAAACAACGAGATGGAGTGAAAATGTTACATCAATATGTATTAATTGCTAAATCACTGCGTAAACATGATTTTTTTGCACTGTTGGTTAAACATGGATTATTAAAAATGATAAATTTTGCATTAAATGATAAACAAGATCAAATAAGAGTTTTAGGAACAGAATTAATTGTGATAATAATTGAACAAGATGTTTCACTTGTTAATTCTATTGATCATGAAGAAACTACAACTACAATTGATAATTCCGATCCTCCTATTCTTGAAGAATTAGTTCATAACAATAAAGCTACACCACAAGAAATAGTAGTAGAAGAAGAAGAAGAAGATATACCATCAATTACACCAAAAGAAGGTAAATTAAGATTATCTGATGATATGACATTAATATCAATATTAAGTAAATTACTTGTCGAAGATAAAAATATTGGATTAAAAATGCAAGCATTTGAAGCTTTAAAAACATTATTAGATCCAAATATTGCTGCTAGTAGTAGTGGTGGTAGTAATGGATTAAGTCCCACCACCATGGGAGGTATGGGAACCCCTAATGGGTCAGGGTCAGGGTCAAATTCAAATTCCTTATTTAATTCATCCAATGCCAATGCCAATGCCAATGCCAATGCCAATGCCAACACAAATACCAATACCAATTCAGTTAACAAATCAATAGGTATTAATACTAACAATATTGAAGAATTCAAATTTACTAGTGAAGAATTCCAAGAAATAAATACTAGTACTTATTTCAGAGCTTTTTATGAGCAAGTTGCTCCCAAATTATTTGAAAAATTAATCATACTAGCCAATCACAACCTAGAATCAAAACAATTACAAATTAATACTAAACATGAAGAATTATTATATCAATTATTATGTGAATTGATATCATTTTGTACATTAGAACATAAAATGATATCATTATCTTCATTATCCTCCTCCTCCTTTTCATCATCATCTTTATCATCATCTTTATCATCACGATCATTTTTCATTGAAAATCATATTCCATTAGGAATTGCCAAATTATTAATCATTGATGATTGTAAACCAATATTAAAATTAACATCAATTCGATGTTTAAAAAATTTGATTTTATTAAATGATGAATTTTATACAAGATATTTTATAAATCATGATTTATGGTTTTATTTTTTCAAATTTTTCAATAATGTAATTGATGAAAATAATTTAGCTAATTCAACTTGTTTAGATTTTATTGAAATTGTTATTAAAGGTTGTGATATTGGTTTAAACAACAACAACAATAATAATAATAATAATAGTAAAAGATCAAATTATATCTTATTGGCAAAACATATTTATAAAAAATATGGTGAATTTATCGAAAAGAAATTGAATTATGTTGATACAGGGAAAAGATTGATTGATTTAGTAACTCATTCCCTTAATAGTAATAGTAATAGTAATGTTAACAAATTAAATGGTGGACAAACTTTCAATGAAAACAACAACAACAACAACAACAAAGAGGAATATGATGAAGACGATAATGAATACGACAATGAAAATGAAGATTCTGATGAAAATATTGCTACAAATACTGATGATATAGGTTTATCTGAAGATGAAATGCTACCACATAACGCATCAACACCTATAAATGATGAAGAAGATGAAGCAGAACAAGAAGGGACAAGGTTGTATACCGATGTTACTGAAGAAATAAGAATTAGTGAAAAGAAACGACCAAGAGAAGAATCAGATGAAATTAAACCAACACCAATAATTGACAATGCTACTACTACTACTACTACTACTACTACTACTACAACTATTGCAACCACTACAGCTGCTAGTAATTCTAATGACAATTTCAATGGTACAAAAAAAATTGCTTTAACTACAACTTCGGATAATCAACTGTGATAATTTAAAAAATGTGTGTGTGTGTGTGTGTGTGTGTATGTATGTTTATGTATTTATCTCCGCCTTTTATACTATGCTATCTAGGGTATTATAATATATTATAGTGACGATTTTGCATATTTCGTCATAATTCACACATTCTTAAAATTATGCACACATCCTTGAAATGTGTTAATATTCCCAACATTATCAATTATATGTGTTCAGAATTGGTTGCAAAGTTATCAACTCAATTCACTCTATATAAACCTTACACTTTCTCTACATTTTTATATTTTTTTATATTGGCTTTTCTTTTAGAATCAGTCAATACTTTTTTTATCATTTAGATACATCTTTCATCTATTAATAGATTATCTTTCTATATATCAAAACACGACACAGTCACGTGCCAAAAAAGATATAAGAAGGAACTTCAATAGTATATTAAGTTGATATAAAAGTGGACAATAAAATGCAACATCATTAAATAGGGTTAGTAGAAGTAGATTTACTGTGGCACTCTTGACATCTATTTATGTGTGTCGTGCGAGATGTACAATCATCTGAACCGAGGACAATATTTCTGTGTGGGGTATAAAAACATTTCCATGTACAGGGTTAAGTAAGGAAGTTACCAAAAACCGAAAACCACAAAAATATTTAACCAAATTTATTTCATTATATTTATATAATCATATATTTCTTGCTATTCTTTCTTTCTTTCTCTCTTTTGTTTTAGAATATTTATTCGTATATATATATATATATATATATATATATATATAAATAATAAAGATATCTTTTTAAAAGTCATGCCAAATACATTAGATCAATCATACGTTGAAAAAGGAGCTTGGAAACAAGATTTATTCAAAGGTAAAGTAGTTTTCATCACTGGTGGAGCTGGATCAATTTGTCGAGTTCAAGCTGAAGCATTAGTATTATTAGGTGCCAATGCTGCCATTATTGGTAGAAATCAAGAAAAAACCACCACTGCAGCAAAAGAAATTGCTTCATTAAGATCAGATGCTAAAGTTCTTGGAATTGGTAATATTGATGTTCGTAAAGTTCAAAATTTAAAAGAGGCGGTTGATAAAACTGTTGAAGAATTAGGTAGAATTGATTTTGTTATTGCTGGTGCTGCTGGTAATTTCCTTTGTGATTTTAATCATTTATCTTCAAATGCATTTAAATCAATTGTTGATATTGATTTATTAGGATCTTTTAATACCGTTAAAGCTACTTTTGAACAATTACGTAAAAATAAGGGAGCCATTTTATTTGTTAGTGCCACATTACATTATTATGGTGTACCATTTCAAATTGGGGTTAGTGCTGCCAAAGCTGGTGTTGATGCCTTGAGTAATGCTCTTGCCGTTGAATTGGGTCCATTAGGTATTAGATCAAATGCTATTGCCCCAGGTCCAATTGATGGTACTGAAGGTATGCTGCGTTTATCACGTTCAAGTAAAGATGAAACAATTAAAAATGTTCCATTACAAAGAATGGGTACTACTCAAGATATTGCTGATGGTACAGTTTATTTGTTTTCTCCGGCTGCTTCTTATGTCACTGGTGATGTTTTAGTTGTTGATGGAGGTAGCTGGCAAGTATCTTCTGGTGTTGGTGCTAAAGATTATCCGGTAACTCTTCTTAATGCCATTAATGCTCCAAAAGGTGGTAAATTGTAAAGAAAACTAAGTAGAGTGGGGGGTCGTGCAATGTACAAGAATGTTTTTTTGAATTTTTTTTTCTTTCTTTCTTTCTGTCCAAACCTCTCACTTCACTTTCACTTCACTCACTATGGACTTGTTTTGTTGTTTTGTTGTGTTGTGTTGTTGTTTATCTTAAAATCCAAAAAAATCTTGTCATTCGATTCAACGATATTCCTTTTTAGATTTGAATTACTTTATAATATAAAATAATTGATCCTTTATCCTTCTTATCATGTCCATTGATCCAGAAACTCGTAGAAAATTATTAAATTTACAAAAAACTGGTGAAAACAAAAAATGTTTTGATTGTTCAGCTCCAAATCCTCAATGGGCTTCACCAAAATTTGGGATTTTCATTTGTTTAGAATGTGCTGGAGTACATAGAGGTTTAGGAGTTCATATTTCATTTGTTAGATCAATTACTATGGATCAATTTAAACCAGAAGAAACTCTTAGAATGGAAATTGGTGGTAATGAAAGATTGAAAAAATATTTCATTGATAATGGTGTTGATTTAAATTTATCACCAAAACAAAAATATGATAATTATGTGGCTGAAGATTATAAAGAAATGTTGACATGTGAAGTTGAAGGTAAAGAATTTGTTGCCAAAGATCATAGTGGTGAAAAATTACCCGATATTAATAATACTGCTAGTACAACAACAGATCCAGTATCTAGAGGACGTCCTACTTCTGTTCCATTAACAAATGAACAAAAACAGAAAAATGAAGCTTATTTTGCTGATTTGGGTGCTAAGAATGATCAAAGACCTGATCATTTACCACCATCACAAGGTGGGAAATATGGTGGATTTGGTAATACTCCAGCACCAAGTAATACTACATCTAACAACAACAACAACAACAATTCCAATAACAATAATAATAATAATAATAATAGTTCTTTATCATCATTTACTCTTGATAATTTCCAAAATGATCCACTTGGAACATTTACTAAAGGATGGGGGTTATTTTCATCAACAGTAGTTAAATCAGTTCAAGAAGTTAATAATTCGGTTATAAAACCAAGTATAGATCAAATTCAAAGTAGTGAAATCACTGGACAAGCTAAAACTGCCATGGCTCAATTTGGTCAAAAAATGCAACAAACTGGGAAATATGGTCAAGAAACTTTTCAAACTTTTACTAAAGATATAAATGAAAATGGATTAAATAAAACTTTAGATAGTACATTTGGAGGGATTTTCGGTCATAACAACAATAATAATGGTAGTAATCAAGGAAATCAAGTTCCAAATGCTTTTGGATTTAAAAAACCTGATAATGGTGTTAAATATGAAAGTTTATCTGGTGGATCAAAGAAAAACGATGATGATGATGATGATAAATGGGATGATTTTTAATAACCTCAATTAGTCTAGTACTTCTTTTTGTCTTTTAGATCATATATGTATAGATTATATATAGATATGATATATATGATATATATTTATACATATTTATACGTGATATAAACAAAACAAAACAAAACAAACATGAAAAAGGGTAATCTAAAACAACAACAAAATGGAAAGAAATCAATCAATCAATCAACTAAAATATTCTATTCAACTTTTTTTTTTATCTATTCTCCAAGTGATATATCTTTTTTAAATACTGATTGAATTTTTTTCATTACCAATAATAGCTGACAATAATGCTTCATTTCTTTCTCTTCTAAGTTGTAAATAAACTTCATATTCTTCAGCAAATGTTTGATAAATATGATAATAAGTATCTTTAACATAAAAATATTTAATTATTGGCCAATTTAAAATCCATTCAACAAGTCCAACATCTCTAGCCACTGAAGTTATAATGAAATAAATAATACCTAAAGTAACCCCCGTAATTAATCCAGCAATCACTTGAACATTTGAATGATATAATAAATAAACTCTTGAAAAAGCTACTCCCATCATACTTATAGCAGCAAATAAACAAATTGGTTTTTTACTAGATTTAGGCATGGGGACTTTTAATAATATAACACAAATATAATACCCAGCGAAAAATCCCATGAATTGAGAATGAGCTGAAGGGAAACCATAAGTCATACCATATGAACCACCATCACGACCGAAATTTTTATGGAAATCAGGTCTTGGAGATTTAATTGATACTTTAATAATTTTATTAATTAATTCATTAATTAAATGACCACCAACTATAATTACTGGTTCAATTTCTCTCGTGATTAAAAACCATGAAGTATAAAATACCATAAGATATATTGGTAATAATGAAAATTGAACACAAATTTTGGCTATTATATCATTAGGATCATACAAAATATAAGTATGATCAAATGGAACTGGATTATAATCTAACATCATTGAAAGAAAAGCAAATGAATAACAAACAACAAATAACAAATAACAAATAATATCAAATAACTAAAAGCTGCAAATTTTTGATAGATGAATTAATAAATGAATGAATTAATGAATGGAATTTCTATCTGGGATATAAAAAAAAGAAGGAGGAAATATTGACTTATTTATATATACATGAAAAATAGGAATATGCTGAGTTGGATTTACCAAAAGGGGGGGTGACCAGAAATATTGGGATAACTGGGTAAAAGGGAACAGAAGAATAGAATAGAACTATATGAAGGGGGGTGGGAGGAAGGAAGGAAGTAAAGAAATCAAGTAAGTAAGTAAGTAAGTAAGTCAAGCAAGGGATGTAAAGTAAAGTTTAGGAACGACGACGACAAACAACCGATCAATTTTAAAGAAAGAATATCCGAGTAATAATGATTGCCTTGTTTTATTTTGTCTTGTCTTGTATTCTATTGCCCTGCCTTAACTTAACTTAACTATATTAATTGAAGTCTTTGGTGTAGGTTGGGTAATAATAAATTGAAATTAATTTGCGGCACCTATTTTCCGCCCGTTATTGTTCTTTAATTAACTTTAAAAAAATAATAGAATCTATTTTTAAATAATAAGTTTTTAATATTTCTAAGGGGGGGGGGGGGAGAGAGGAAAAGGAAAAGGGAGATTAGATTGTGAATGGTTGGTAGAAGGATGGTTGTGAAATGGAAGAGTTGATGGGTTGTTAATTCCAATCGCATTTGTGATGATGTTTGTTGTTTGTTGTTTGTTGAAAAAAAAAAAAAAAAATTTCTGTTGGATGTTTTTCTTTTTTTGATTTCACAAAAACCACCAAAGAAATTTTTCACTCACTCACTTACTCACTCACTCACTCACTCATTCACTCCTATTACTTTGCAACTTACTACCAACTATCAACTACTAATACTCTTGTTCTATTCTAACTTATGAACTGCTTATTCTGTATTACTCTGCCTTCTATTAATTTACATATATCAGTCTATATTTTACTACGTTTAATTCCTTTTTGTGGTTTCACAATTGCATCCAAATTGCACCAACTCAGGTGATCAATCTGCAACAATCAACCAAGCAACCAAGCAAGCAATCAAACAATCAACCAACCAACAATTAACAGGCCAAACCTGCCGCCACTCAATATAATAGGGAAAAAAAAAAATGCAAATTCAACAAGTTAATGACAATAAATTTCATTTGTTATTGTTGAAAAAAAAAAAAAAAGAAATTGGCACTTTGTTGTTGTATATTCAACCAACCAGTTAAAGGCACATTATATACGTACATACGTATATACGTACATTATTACTACTAACATACTCAAATGATACTAATAACAAGAATAATAGGATGAGAATGAGGATGAAGCAACAAAGAAACAAAAAAAAAAAAACATGTTATATTTCTATTTGGGTGAATACAATCTACAGTAAATCCACAAACGCGTTGTTAATGAATAAAGAAGAAGAAGAAGAAGAAGAAGTTGAATAAGAGAAATGAATAATAATAATAAGGACCATTGGAAAACAAAATCATAATCAAAAAAAAAAAAAAAAATAAAAAAGTTACGCGATCTTTGCCGATCCTTGTTGTTTTTTCCCCCTTTTGATTTAATTCCATTTTCTTCTTCTTCTTCTTTTTCAATCTTTCTTTCTTTTTTTTTGATCTCTCCCGGTTGTTGTTGTTGTTGTCTCTGTGTAATTTCTGTGTTTCCATGTTCTATCCTGTGTTCTTGGCTTTTTCAGTTTCGCTTCTAATAACAGTATATGGAATTTGAGTTAAATCGAACTGAACTGAACTGAACTGAACTGAATCATATACGATGATAATGATAATGTTAATGTTGATTTCTTTTGTATTACTTAAGCAGTGGTATAGAAATTGATTGATTTGAAAATTGACATGAATTAATAAAGAATCAAATTCAATCAAATTCAATCAACTAGTGTTTTTAGTTTGTTGTAAATCCTTTTTAAAAAAAATTTATATATTGTTGTTGTTCCGTAATCTTTTTAAAATTAGTTTCTTCTTCTTCCATATCGGAAAATGCTTCAAACCACCACCCCGCCCTCCAATTTTAATAACTGTTTCCAGTTTAATATCCGATTCCGAATGACTGCCAATAGTAGTAGTAGTAGTAGTAGTATACCAACCCACCACTTCATCAATTCACTAATTCACCAATTGACCCAACAATTAATTAATTAATTAATTAATAGCTTTTTTCTATTACTTTGCATTTTGTGTAACTGCAAGGTGCTACCAAGACATAAATGAATTCATTATATGCAAAAATAAGGAGGAGGTCGGTCGGTCGGTGAGTCGGTTCAGCAAGTAGGGTGAAACTTGAATCAGGTTAATAAAATATTCAAGAAAAAAAGGAAAAGGAGGAGGAGAAGGAGGAAGAAAGGGAATTATCAATGGGTTATGAGCCACATCAACCACATCACTCACAAACAAACACGCTGTAACTAATAAGAAGAAGAAAAAAAAAAGCGGAATTAATTAATTGGTCACAAAAGAATTAGTATAGATTAAACCAAACTAAATTGATTAATATAACCATAATTAATTATAATTGAAAATTGAAGAAGTTAAGAAGAAGCTAAGAAGATAAAGAATATATATGATTTAATTAAACTAAATTAAATTATGATATAATATATATATAAAACTATATGTAAAATTTTATGAAAGTAAGTAAGTATATATATATATAAATGAAGAGTGAAGAATGAAGAATGAAGAGTGAAGAATGAAGGGGAAAGGAGGAGGAATAAGAGTTGTAGAGTGAAGAGAAGAAGAAAAGAATAAGAAAAAACAAAAAAAAAAGTCATCAAAATTAATATAATTTATATGAAAATGAAAAACAAAAACAAAAACAAGAACAAGAACAATATGAGAGGCATTAGAGGTTATGAGAGTAAAAATGTGTGTAATCTGTTTTTTTTGATAACAGATCTATATGTATAAATATATGGATGATAAGTGACTTGGTAGATGGGTGGGTAGGTGGATGATGATGATTTTTCTTGTCCTGGTGATAATAAGGGAAGATAGGAAGAAAGGAACCAAGAAAGGAACTAAGAAGGAGGAGGAGGAGGAGGAGGATTATTGTTTATTGTTCATTTTTATTGACCAAAAAGTTGTTGTTGTCTTTTTTGTTGATCTCTGGCCCACCTTGCTGCATCCTTTGTTTTATTATCAAACAATGGATTTGATCTAGTTCTTTTAATAAAATCAGTGACCCATTCTTCAGTAAATACTTGTTTAAATTCACCATTTGGATACATTGCAGCAATGTCACCCAAAAGACCAGCAGCGGAACGTGCAACCGATTCACTACTTGACATTTGAGGATCAAGGGTAACTTTTTGTAAATATTGTAATATGGTGACAATTGCTGGTGCTAAAGCTTGAGGTTGATTTATAAATCCTCCAACAATACCAACAAAACAATCCAATACTGATTCCCTTACATTGAAAACAAAATCCAACGTATCAATTGATCCATCTTGAGGTTGAATATTACCCGCTTCAGTACATGTTCTCAACACAAATTCAAGATAAGGAGCAAAATCAGGACCAATGGCAGTGGCAATATCACCAAATGCAGATACAACGGCTGGCTTTAATTCTTTTTTGGAATCGGCATTTGTCAAGGCATTACCAAGTAATTGTAAAAGATTTTCCCAATAATTACCCATTTGAGATCCTATTGATTGAGCCAAATCTGCCACTAATCCAACTGCAGTAATACACGTTGGTGATTCAACATTTTGTAAAGCTTTTGTTAAATATGGTAAAAATGCATCTAAATATTTAATGAAATCACCACCAATGGCACTTGAAAGAGCAGATACAGCAATGAAAATATCTTCTTCAATTAATGAATTTTGTTCTTGAGCATCAAGTAATTTAATAAATCTATCCATCAAATTATCTGCTGCTATTATCACTTCACTGTTTAATCTTCTAATAACATTGGTCAATAATGACAAAATATTGGATTGTAATTCTTCTAAATTCCCCTTGTCTTCAGTGGTGGTGACTTGACTTTGTAAAATAATACTAGATTCTAATCTTCCCAACACTTCAGTAGCAATGTTTTGCACAATTGGCATAGTATCTTGGGCACTATAAGTGACAAATGTGGAAAGAGCTTCATAAGCAGAAGCTCTAGCATTATATTCATTATCATTTCTAGCTGAAGTTTGAATTAAAATGGGGATTATGGTGGAATAATATGGTGACATTACAGTACTGTCTTTTTCATAATAATCAGTACACAATTGTTCGACTAAATTGATCAAAGTCCAACAACAATTGGTGGCCACTTTAGCATGATCTTGTAATCCATCAACTAATGCCATCAATAAATTGGGTAATTGGGTTTCAATATCAATGGCATCAACAACCATATCGGCAATTCTTCCAAGACACCAAGCCACCGTTTCTTTCACTTGTAAATCAGAATCTTTAATCAATAAAAGTATTGGTTGTAAAGCTTCTGCAATAATATGTTTCAATTGTTCATGATCAGGTCCATCCAAAATTGATCCAAAAGCCATAACGGCGGCTTCTCTAGCTCTCCAATTCTCTTTATTGGCTAAATTGGATCCAACAAAATGTATGGTTGGTTCAACAACATAATTACCAATGTTTTGAGCAAATAATTGTAAACAGGCACCAGCAGCCATGGCAACCGACCAATCATCATCTTCAGGATCTTCATTTTGTCTGGTTAATAACGTTAATAATGTAGGTAATACTTCACCTGATGCAATAAGGGCAAAATTAAAAGTTATTAAATCGGGGTTTTGAGCTGCTTGTAAAGAATCTAAACCTAATTCATGTTTTTGTAAGGCAATTTCTAATTCTTCTTCACAAACTGTAGACCAAAATTCAACGGCCATGCATGAAACTTTTTCATCAGCACTTTGCATACCAGAAATGGTTAATCCATATAATGCCTTTTCCATATAAAGTGACATAAACCGATAATATAATGACATGATTCTTGCTAAACAACCAAAAGCACTAGCTTGTAATTCGGAATCATCAGCTTGAGTAGCTTCACAAACAACTTGCATAATATAATTTCTTTCACCTTCATTTTCAAAATTAAATTTTATAAATTCCAAAGAATTTACTAAAGCATTCAATGCAGTTAATCTTACTTGTTTAGAAGGTTCACTACTTTGAGCTCCTTGAACAACAGCAATCAAAATACCACTAGCTTGACTTAAAATGTTGGGATCATTAGGGTCAGCACTTTCACAAATATATCCAATGGCTAAAAGTGAACTTCTTTTCACATTTTCTGGATTATCAGTCTTGGTATTTTCCATAATTGTAGGTATTAATTCTGACCATTCTGCTCTAGGTAATTCAATATCGGCAATAGCAGCAACTAATTGAGCAGCAGTATTGGCAACTTTTTGATCAGTTATATTTAAACCTTGAAGAGCCGTTTGTTTAATTTTAGATTTCAATTCTCCATCTAATTTTAACCATCTTTCTTGTTGAGCCAATTTTGTTTTATTATCTTTGGCAACTAATTGATTTTTTAAGGCAAGACCAGCCAACATTCTCACTTCAGTTTTAGCATCTTCATTGACTAAAGCTTCAATTAATAATTGAAGATATTCGGGGAAATGATTATTTGCTGCTTCATTCAATTGTATTTCTGCTTGAGTTCGTTGATTTGGATCAGCTGTACCCAAAGCAGCTTCTAATATTTGAAGAATATCCATCGTTTTAAAATAAAATAAAATTAAAAATCAGAAAGTAAATTGAGAAAAGAAAAAAAAAAGACTAGTATTGATGGGAATATGCTTCTATGGTCCTTTTAAATATATATATATATATAACTGCTGTTGTTGTTGTTGTAATTAATTGAGTTTGAATTTTTTTTTTTCTATTCTACTACCTTTTTTTTTTTTGTATTGACAATTTACTTTCTTTTTTTTGATTTCAGAAATTTTTTTTTTCTTCCTTCTCTTCTTCTTAGTTCTTAGTTCTTAGTTCCTCTTTCAGCTTCTTTCGTTATAGTGATGAAATTAATTTCATCTTCTTACTATCGATTCCGAATTATACTACGTACTCTTTATTTCTATATAGCAAAACTAATTTACATATTAGTATTAAATCTATTTATTTTTTTTTTTTGCTACTTCATTGCTTATTGCTTGTGTTTCTTTCTTTCTTTTTAATATTTCTAATTACTTCAAAAAAGTTGGTGGCAAAACATTCCAATTTTTAATTTTGATGCCCAAAGGCAAAGTAATTGATTAATTGACAGCATTTCTCCCTCAAAAAAAAACGACTCCAACAAATACCGTCAGAGATTACTTACTCTATTAGTTGTTGATTTTTTAACTACGATCTAAAAGTTTGGTAATTTTGTAGTAGTTGTAATGAAGATTCAAATACCTGCATACTTACAAAAAAAAAAAGTATTTGTTTGATTCATTACTGTATTGGCTATGATAAATGATTAAATAATTGTGTCAATTGTGTCGTGTTTGTTAGTCAATTTGGTACACAGTACACAGTACACACTCGCATATACGTACAAAATAAAAAAATGTCTCACTTTCTCTCTCATAATGATTGATTGATTGGATTGGATTGGATTGGATTGGATTGGATTGGATTGATGGGAATGTCGTTGCTGGGAATTATTGTAATGGTGAGTGAGTGAGTGAGTGAGTGAGTGAAATTCTCAAATTTCATATATTAATATTTTTCTTGTGGCGGTTTTTTACCTTGCCACGTCCTTTTTTATTTTTTTTTTGTTTTGTTTTTTTTTTTCGTGTTTTCTTGCCATTTTTTTTTTTTTACTTTCGCTACCAATTTTGTACTTAGTTTTTTTTTTTTTCTTTTTCTTTTTCTTCTTCTCTCGTCTAAAATCATCAATTGATTTCCCTGCTTAACAACAAAGTCTTCTGGTTGATCAACAACCAACTAACTAATTAAAAGAAGACAAAATAGTATTGTTAATACAAAATATAAAGCTATAAATATTAAGAACAAAGTAAACGATTTTTTTTTTTGTTTTTTCTATTTATTTATTTGTATTTGTGGTAGGTGGGTGGATGGGTGGATGGGTGGTGGATTGTAGTGGTAATGATAGTGGTAGGACTTTTACTTAATTGAACATTTTATTGAAATTATAAATTATAATAAAACGTTTCAACTTGTATATAGAATTCTCTCTCTTTTCTCTTTCTCTCTGTGTGTAAATTGCTCATCTTCCTTAATGATTGCTTACAATCGAATGTAAATCAGTCAAAGTTTCATCCTTTTGCAATCTTGAAGTTTCATAATTTGGTGTACTATCATCATGATGATATTCTGAATTATCATACTCATGACTTTGTCCATGTCCATGACCATGACCATATCCATATCCATTTCTATTATTATTATTATTATTATTATTATTGGTCAGTTCAGATTTACCATCATCAACACCACCACTTTGAACACTGCCACTAATATCACTATCTTTTCTATGTAAACTTGAAGTAGCCAGTTCTTCTTGCTTTTGTCTATTTAATTCTAATTGTCTCAAAGCTTTTTCTTTAGCTTTCAATTGAGCTGCCTTCTTTTCTAAAAGTGCTGCTCTATTAGCCAATTCTCGAGCACTTGCTTGTTCCATTTCTTCCAACTTTTGTTGTCTTTCCAAAATTCTTTCATGTCTCAACACATAAGGTACAGTCTCTGAAATTTGACGCAATTGATTACGTTGAGGTCCAATTGATAATCTTTTAAAGGCATTATTATTATTATTGTTGTTGTTGGTACTGGTACTATTAGCCCCTCTGTCATGATGACCACCTTCTTTTTCACCACCTTCAAGTGAGACAGTAGAAGTTGATGATGTAAAAGAACTTATATTTTTCAATTTTGGTGATGATGAAGGATGATCATCTATCAACATTGAAGTAGATTTCTTTATTGATGAACTAGTCGATGTTATTGAATTGTTATCAATATGACTTGCATCATGTTCATTGGTACTAGTTGTCAATTGAGCCAAATTAGACATTGATGGGATTGTAGAAGCATTATTATTATTATTATTATTATTATTATTATCACCGCCAACACCTCTATTGGAATCATTGAGTTGATGTTCAACTGTATCATGAAATTCAGCATCTTCATTTTCTTCATCATCAAATGCTTGTCCATTCCCAGTAACTTTAGTCAATCTTTCAGTTCTATAAGTTTCATACAAGAAATCATGAGTTAAATCTTTCAAATCTTGTAAATGAGACCCCAACAATACAGATTTCAAAATGGGGAAATCACTATATCTAGTATCATTAATATCAACTAACCCCCAAGGATATTTTCTGGCTCTTATAATTTTTGGTTTATCATTATTACCTTTAGTACTAGTAGTTGATTCTCTAACTTCAAAAACATCTTCTGACGTGACAACAGCAAATGGTTGTAAATTAGTTAAAAATTTACATTCTTGAATCAAATCATAATCTTCATCTTCATCATAATCATTTAAAGAATTATCAAATTGAAACGTTGGAACATTAAATTTTTGAATATCAATTCTAATTTGTTGTTTAAAATGTTGCAATTCATTTAAAGTAAAAGAATCAGCTTTACCAATAACCGGGATAATATTGACATATTTACTCAATCTTTTCATACATTGTATATCAATTTCTCTTAATCCATGTCCAGTAGGAGTAATAAAATATAACATAACGTGTACTCTAGTATCAACAAAACGAGGATTTCTTTTAATTCTCGTTTCTTCAGCTAATACTAAATCAAATTGTTGCTTTAAATAATTTTCAATTTCAATAAAACACAATTCATTATTTAAATTTTCTCCAAATCCTGGTGTATCTATAATATTCAACAATAATTTTTGATTATCATCATCAATAATTTCAATATGAGTTTCCGTCAAGGCAATACCTGGTTCTTCATTTATAGTTCTTGGATTAAATTCATTCTTTGTCAATATAGACGTGTTTGGTAATGCCACTGATTTGGCCAGGGTAAACATTAATGTTTTGGTATCACCAACTGTTGGACTCAATTTTTCATAACGATGATTCAAAACTTTTTTATTTAATAAACTATTAATAAATGTAGTTTTACCAGTACCCAGTTCTCCAACCACCATAAATGTAAATTTGATCCCCTTTTTGGCATCCTTCCGATAATTGATTATTGGTGAACTATGATCAGGATCAACAACACTAGTATTTTTTGAAGTATTTCTATAATCAAAACGTGACATTAATGACTTGTTATACAACTAATTCTTTTGAAGGAAAAATAATAAAACTAAAACTAAAACTAAAATGGGGAACCTGTTGTCTTGCTTTTTTTTTTGATTTACTCGTCAATTGGGGGGTGGGAATGAAAGCAAGTATTATAATATATATATATATAATGACACGGGTAAAAAAATTCCTATGTTCTTTATTAAAATCAATGGCAATAATAAATAATTGTTTCCCTTTTATTTATATAATAGTAAATATAATGAAAACTAATAAAAAATGAAGAACTTGGGAAAGATCAATGTAAAAAAAAAAAATTTGTAGGCAAGAATAAAAAAAAGGAGGGTGTATACAATTGAATAATTGAACTTTATAAAACTAAACCAAAAAAAGGACTAAAATTGAAATAATAGTAGTAATAATAATAATAAAAACGTTAAAGGATGAATATACTACTGAAGGAAGAATGATATAGTAATAGTAATAGTAGTAATAATTGAAAGTTGTTTGTTGTTGTCTGTTATTGGTGGTAGTGGTGGTGGGTTTTTTTGTTATTCTAAATTTTCGTTGTTGTTGTTGTTATTTTCTTCTTCTCTTGAATAATTTATTTTTGTTTTCGATTCACCTTTAGGCTTATGTACACGCACCACATTAACTTCTCTCTTCACACACATACTTCTACACGTACTTACATAATTAGCCTTACAAATTTCATTGTAACGACTTGATTATGTACAGGAAGACACGAACAAAATAATTTATAACAACACTTACGCTTACGCTTAGGCCTTACGCTTAGGCCTTATGCTTACAGTTGAATACACAAACAAATCAAGCGAAGAACAAGAACAAGAAGAAGTATTCTATATCTCAAAGAACATAACAAGTGTTAACTTCTGACTGGTTTAACGAGATAAAGATTTTTAAATACTAACAACGAATTAAATCATGTTTGAGTTAGACAAAAATCTGGTTTCGTCTACACAAATGATATGTAGAAAAATTCAATGATCTATCAACAACAGGGTTAGAGGCAAAATTAAATTAAAGTGATAGTTGACAGTTTTAATATTATCTCTTTGTGATTTAGCTAGAGTATTGGATATGAATGTGTCATCGCCAATCCAAGAAGCTTACGACTTTTGATTTGATTTAATTTTTCACAATTTGGGATCCAAATATTAGACGATCAAAATTTGATGTAAATAAAGGGGAAAGTCCAAATAAAATTTTTAGGTTTCATAACACATATACACACACACTAAAATGAGGCACAAGGCGATACCGGCCATAAGTTGTCCATCACGACGACGACGACAACAACAACTTATAAAATTACTTCCTATTCTAGACATCTCATATAGTTTCTTCAACACAAGATTTATTAAATTAACAATGCAAAGAGAAAATAAATTATTTTTTGATTTTAGTGTTTAGTTTTTTTACCCTTTGAAAGATAGAATTAAATGTGTTAGATGAATATGCTTGTTATAGTAGTTACATTTAAAGATAATCTCTTTTTGAAATCGTCAATTGCAACATTTAGATCCATATAAATAACTTTCAAAATGATTCTATTTTATATTCTTCTAATCTGAATATTTTCGTTGGTGTAAAAAGTTATCATAGTCCCTTAGACTGTGGGTGGTAGTAGATTTTGTCGAACTAAATATTTAATACCCTTTCCCCCCTTCCCCCTGAATACGACATTTCTCATTACTATTATTATGAAAACAAAAACGACATCCTCCGTAACAAGAGTAAAATCAATACGATCATCAGCATCAGTAGCAACATCTACATCTACATCACCGATCAATCCGATTTGGTATATTTTAATTCTCATATATTTATTTGGTTGTTTCCTACTTTTTCTATCAGCTATAGGTATACAACCACATACTATTACATTACCTCAATTCAAATTTAGTAATATACCTTCTGCATCATTTATCATGTCTGCAACAGCACCATTTAAAACATTATCTGCCAAAGCAGCTTTCCAATTAGATCAAGAATTAATGTCAACTGGAGAATTCTCAATTGATCAATTAATGGAATTGGCTGGATTAGCTGTAGCTAAAACCATTTATAAAGAATATCCTCCCAATGAGACAACAACCACAACCAAGAACAAGTTTAATCCGAATAAAGTTCTTGTATTGGTCGGACCAGGAAACAATGGTGGTGATGGATTAGTTGCTGCTCGTCATTTAAAACTTTGGAATTATGATCCAATAATTTATTATCCCAAAAGACCAGCATCGAATCAATTATATTCTCGATTAATTAAACAATTACAAGATTTAAATGTTCCTGAATTAACAACTTTAACTGAAGTCAAACATTTATTAGATCTGAGAGATTCAAAAATTAAAATTATCATTGATTCAATTTTTGGATTTTCATTTAAACCACCAATTCGTGAACCATTTAAAGATTTAATTAATTATCTTGGACAAAATCATGATCATTTACCACCGATTGTTTCTGTTGATATTCCTTCTGGTTGGGATGTTGATGAAGGTCCAGGAACCGAAATTGATATTCAAGCATCTTGTTTAATTAGTCTTACAGCTCCAAAACCATGTGCTAAACTTTTTGTAAATAGTGGTCCTGATAAGATTCATTATTTGGGTGGAAGATTCATTAATCCTCGTATAGCTAAAGAATATGGTATTGAAGATATTGTCAATAAATACCAAGGTGATGAATTAATTGTCAAATTATAAACATTAAAGTGAACATATACTTCTACACCGTATTTGCATACATAAATTGAGGTTTTTACATGCTAGTTATACATAATGGGATCGTTCACCAAATCTATTTGTCCGATAATATTCTCCATGGATTTTTGGAGGTGATGGCGGTGGTAATGGTGGTAGTGATTTTCCCATAGTGGGTTTATTAGTGGTCGAATACAATTGGTTTTTATTATCACAGGTTAATGTTTTTGGAATTATGTTTATATTTGTGTTTGTCTCTTTATTTCTTCTTGGTTTAATATATGTGTTGATGTAGTAACGAGGTTCAACTACATTTTTCAGCTGGGTATAGTTGTTGTTGTTGTTTATATCGTGTTTCGGTGGTAATGGCGGGAGGATTTTCTTTGCTCTTGTATCATCAGGTGTAGAAACAGATCTCACTTGTGGACGAATGAAATCTGAATAAGAAAGACGTTTCTTCCTATTGTATTTGTCTTGTGTAGTAGTTGTAGTACTAAAAGTAGTTGGTTCTAGTTGTTTTGTTTTGGAAACCACAATGTTCGACACTGACCTATGCTTTTGTTGTTTTGCATCATCTCGATTAGAATTCCCATGAGGTATAAAATCAACATACCAAGAACGTCTCTTATCAGATTCCTTATCAGTTTTCTTGTTTATGTCCTCTTTTGATCCTAATTTTAATTGACTAAAACTGATTAATGATCTATGTTTAACTTCTTGTGAATTATTATCATGATGATCTAGTTTAGTTAAAACATGTTTCATATGAGTAAAATCACTCAATGAACGACGTTTATCAGTTTTTGAATTCTCAATGTTTTTATGGGTAGCACCACCACCACCACTACTCTCATTCACTTGTTTGGGAACTTTGATATGACTAGGAACCAGTGGGAATCGACTTTCTTTATATACATTTGGAGTATCTAAACAATATCCTAATGATTTGGTTTTAATTTGATGTGAACTTGATTTAGTTTGAAAATGTCCAATTTTATCTGACAATGATGAAGGTGATGGTGATGATTTCTTTCTCATTTTCGGTAATACTAATGTTGATGATTCTATTTCATGTTCTTCATGTGATGTAACAGGATCAATTTGATCTCCTTCTTGCTCTTCTTCTTTGGAAAATAAACTATCCACAAGACTATCATTATCACTGCTACTACTATTACAATTGTGGGTTACTGTTACTTTCGCATCATCATGAATTGCAACAGGGATATCAATGCTTTTGGTAGATAATATTGAATCTGTCCCAATTGAATCGGTCTCGGAGTCATTAGTCAATTTTGGTTCCAACTTGAGATGAGGCTCGTCAACAACAAGTTTAATCTGGTGTGGATTATAATTCGGAGTTGTAAGTACTGGATAAGGTATGTTTTCATTAATGAGGGAAATTGTTCTTGGAGGATTGGTATATAATGGTTTTCTATTGGTTCTGTCTTTTGGGGCTATTATTGTTATGGGAGTTGTTGGCATACTTGAAGGAATATCGGGTAATTCTTTCCCAGTATAAGTTCCAGGTGGTGCACTAACTATTCTTCTTTTATCATTATTCTTTTTAATTCTTGTTGATTTTGCTCGTCTAATAAATCTTCGGAAACTACCAGTTGATTCATTTATAATGGGTATTTTATCTGGTAAATCTTCTGGATTATAATTACCTGGTTGATAACTATTAACAGCATGATCAAAATCTAATGTAGTTATTGAAGCAGGTATAATTGGTGGTAAGTCCAAAGTTGTGAGTAATTGTTTTGAATTCGATTTCTTCATAATTTATCTAATAACAAAAGTTGTAATAGCAACAAGAAGAAAAGAAGGAAAAGCAAAAAGAAGAATATTTTTGTTTTGATAATAAATATTGAATGATAGAAATTGTAATGAATGACTTTGCAGATCTTTTTCTCCAACTTTCTTTTATAAATGATTGCTGTTAGTTGCAAACAATCGAGTTTCAATTGTATACTGTTTCAGTTAATCTTTTGGGAACAACAAATTGAAAATTGAAATTGTGAATGCTTTCGAAATTATATATCAAAAAAACCAGTTACGAAGAAATTCGAAGTATATTTAAATTAAAAAATCTAATGATTTCGAAAATGATGATTCTGGTATTGATAACCAACAGTGCTTTGTCATTTCCGTTGTCTTCTATTGGACTAAAGAAATAGAAATACATTCCATATGAAATGATAGTAATGATAGAATGGCTGGAGATTGCTACTTTTTTTAGTATGACCTAAAAACTAAAGAGTTCTTACTCTTTTGTTGTTGTTGCGAGCACAAATTATTAGAGAGTGCATTAAACATGGCCAGTCATACTTTGATGTCATATATCTAAAACAATAACAAGTATAACCAACAATGTATATTTCTAGACTTTGACTTCTTGACTTTATAGACAATTTATCACATTGTGTTATTTCTCATGTCGTACGAAATTAACTTTAACTTCTTTTGGTAGTACTAACTTCTTGGTGTACGTGCAATTACTACCAAAAAAAGGAAAAACTGATAATTAAGATTCCCGCGAAAGTGGGCTGGTTGACTTGGACTGATCTGGAATAAAACTCACACTTTTACCAAGTAAACTCATATTCCATCTTCCATCATTGTCATATCTTTGAAATTACAATCATAAGAAGAAGATCATTGTTTGCATTACTTTTGTGAGGCGTTAATTTACAACCGAAGAAATATTTTTGTTGCATTATGAATGATATAGACAATCTAGCCGAAATTAAAAAGAAACTTTGGAATGGTTCTATTAACGTAAAAATACTACTAAACATTGAAGATCAAATTATTGAATATCTTTTGACTATTCCAAGAAACTCATATTTTCCAACAGTTTTCCCACAACTAATACGATATTTCCAAAACTTTATCACGACTATTGAATTGAGCAAGGTTCCTATTTGGTTAGAATTCGAGGAAGTCCCACTCAAATGGAATTTACCAGTTGGGGTTTTGTACGATTATCTATATTTGCCAGCTCTTTTAAATGACCATGACTTGGGTTGCTGGACGATATCTATGAAATACGAACCCGTATATCCGATAGAGTACATAATTCCATTTAATGAAAAACTAGCGGGGGATGGACAAATTGATTATATGAAAACAATGAATCGTATTCTAATGAATCAATTGAAACAATCATGTTTTGTACTTAATGGCACTGCCAAACCAATAATGCAATTGAGTGAAGCCAACACAAATCAATTATGGAAATCACTAATATCAAGGAATTTGGGTGATTTTAATGTTTTAAATAAAAAGATTATTAAAACCATCGATAGGATACCGGTGAAAATATATATTGCCGGATCTCCCATTGTGGTGCAAGCACCTATATCGAAAGATCAAACATTACAGGAAATATTGTCATTGCATACCCCTAATTTATCATCTTCTTCTTCTTCAATGTCTCATCCTTATATTCAAGGGATTGATGTAACTTCATTAATGAATCAACTGATACGAGAAATTTGGCAATTATTCAAACATTTAGATAATTTTTTATATATTACTCTAATTATCCTCTAAATACAGCCTGTAGCCAATTACGGTACATTTTCAATTGTTTCTTTCTATTGACTAATAATCTTCTATCCGTGGCAATTTTTTCCTTTTTAAAAGGACCCTTTTCACAAAATATTTCTTCCAATTCTTCTTCAGTGAAAAAATAAACTCTTGTACCATCGCCTCTAATATAAAAATTATCATCTAATAATCTACCTTTTTTAAATCGCACTTGAGCCAAATCATATCTACCATAATCCCTAAATAATATTTCACCACCAGGTTTTAAAACTTTAGATAAATTGTCAACTGCTTGTTTCCATTGATCCGGGTGTAATGCCAGAAACACAAATACCATGATTACTATATCAACTGAATTTGGTGGTAAATCTTCTGGGATGTTCCCTTCAGGATTAGCTAAATCCCATACCGATGAATAAGCAACTCCCTTTTCATGATTACTTATGAATGATTCATTAGATTTCACTAAATCAACGGCAACTTTACTATAATCACAACCAAAAATTTTCAAATTTTCATTTTCATTTTGATTTAAAATTGGGAAAAATGTATTCCCAGCACCACAACCAATTTCTAATATTGTAGTTGGTTGTTGATAATTTTTACTAGTGACTTTATATAATGATGGGAATTCAATTTGTAACCATTTACGATCTTTAAAAAAATTTTCTCGATTATGTTTATAAAATAAATCCCAATATTTAGCTGGATTAGAATTATATAAATTTTTATCAAATTCTTTAACTGGATGATCATATTGTTTAGAAATTAATTCTTGAGCTTGTTTAATTTGTTCTTCACCCCATTCAACATGATCCCATGCATTATGATTGAATACATCTTCTTCACTTTCTAAATATCTTTGACCAAATGTGAATGGAGAGTCTTTTCCTATTCTTGAATCTAATGGTGGTTTTGTTTCTTTTGACATGGTGGGTTGGACTTTTTGGTAAGTGATGTTGTTTACTATAAGTGGGTATTTTTTGGAAATTTTTTTTTTTTTGTGTGTCGATGAGATATGGTCTGGGCTGGTTTTTTTTTACTGCAAAATAGAATCTAGATATACAGAGTATAGATGAGAGTCGAGTACAGCTGACTATACATATAGAGTGTATTGAATTAAATTATAATGAAAGTCTATGTTGTCATTTATCAATTTTACATAATTAAAACCAGACTTGGCCTTTTTTGGAGATTTTTTGCAAAAAAATGCCCCCAAAAAAAGTACAAAGTTTCTATATTAGAACACTTTCACCCATTTAAACTTCATTCTTACAACACTTACTTTTTAGATCATATTAAAATTATGCATTATCGTATCTATCTATAAATCACAATACAAACTCCAAAGAAAAAAAAGCAAAAAGAAAACGCCAAACACTTATGCTTGAGGTTTATTCATATAATGAACATCTCCATTCAATTCTTGTAATCTAGCAGCTGCTTGTTCACTAGTCAAATCACGTTGTGGTTCACCCAACATTTCAAATCCCACACAGAATTTTTTGACAGTAGCTGAACGTAACAATGGAGGGTAAAAATGCATATGGAACCATGAACATTCATTTTGTTCATGAGTACATTTAAATGGAGCTTGATGAATACCCATAGAATAAGGGAATGAAGTATTGAATAAATTATCATATTTTGTTGTTAAAATTTTCAAAATAGCTGCCAAATCAAGTTTTTGTTTGTCATTGAATTCTTGAATTGATTTTAAATGAGTTTTCGATATTAACAAAGTTTCAAATGGCCATAATGCCCAATATGGCACCACAACTATAAATGAATCATTCTCAGCAACAATTCTCTTTTTTTCTTGTAATTCCAATTCAACATAATCTCCTAAAAGATGAGAATTATATTTTTTATAATATTCCGACATATTATCTAATTCATCTTTCACTTCGGTTGGTATCACATCTAAACACCAAGCTTGACCATGAGGATGAGGGTTGGAACATCCCATTGCTGCACCTTTATTTTCAAAAATTTGTAAATATTTATAAGGAGCAATGTCCTGATTACTTTCTTGAAGCAAATTACCATATAAGTCTTGCCAAGCATTCACCACATTATTGATTTCTTCATCTTTCATTAATGGTAACGTCAAATTATGTTTGGGAGAAAAACAAATGACAAAACATTTACCTCTTACACCCTGAGTTTGTAATAATCTACTTTTTAAAGTATTCTGTTTATCTTGCTCATCTTCTTTATACTCTGGTTGATCCAACCTCACAGCAGGATAATCATTAGGAAAAATATATGTAGCGTCATATTTAGGATTCATATCACCAGTAGCACGTATGTTACCAGGACATAAATAACATTTAGGATCATATTCTGGTAATGCAGATTTTTTGATTTCTTCTTTAGCACCTTGCCATGGTCTTTTAGCTCTATGTGGAGAACACAAGACAAACTTATTAGTTAACAAATTCAAGCGACGATGAGAATGGTTAGTGAAATCAAATTCTTGAGTCATTTTTATATATGTTGGTGTTGATGTTAGTGGATTTAGAAGATGATCAAGAGACATGATGATGATGACGTTAGTAGATGGGGATACTTGGTCTTATTTATAATGCTGAAAGATTTATGATGAAATGCAAAAAATAAATGAAATGAAATGCAAGGCAAACAAATAACAAGGCAAAAATTCAATAGAATTGTTTATGAAACTGGCACAAACTAATTAACCACGAGGAATGGACTTCTTCGGATTATTCAAAGAAATTATAGATGATTTTGTTAGCTGTTGTTAGTGGTGATTGTCAACAATTTTTTTTCCACTTCCTCTTCTTCCTGCTTTTCCCTATTTGGTAGAGCAACAACACTTTACTTTTGTTTTTCTCTCTCTGTTGGTTCGTCTTTTTTTTTCTTTTTTTCTTTCTTACTGTCTTGAAAATAGAATAAACTTTTATTATGCAGACATTTTTTTCATCTTCTCTCTCTCTCCATGATTTAATGTATGGCAAATTACAATGTAACGTTACATTTTTGTCAAGTTTTGTGTGGAGAATAAAACCGGGCACTGAATCTCATGATTTAAAAAAACTAAAAACTAAATCATCAGAACACAAACATGAATTAGACAAGAACACCAAGACTATTTTCACAACGTGGGGGGAGGAGGTGACACAAGGCGATTGTAGACTATTTTCTCAGACAGGAATGTTTTTTTTTTAAAAAAAAAATAAAAACGGCTAATCGGGTTAATGTATGTGAAGTGTTGAAAATTGGTGATTATACTCCAATGGCAAGTAATTCTTAACAAATCTTAATGTAACGTTGCAATTTTAAGTTAAGGTGTGTAAAGAGCAATTAAACTTCTTTCGATGCGTTTTTTCTTTATCTTATGTGGACATCACGGATAAAAATATTCTTTGGGGTGAAAAAAAAAAACATAAACATAAACTTTACTACACCCAAACCACATCCCAACTTGACCTTAAAGGAATGACAGTATCATTTGATAAAAGAATAGTTGTTAGCGGTGGAGCTGGGTTCATTGGTATACATTTCTTATGCTATATGGTAAAGAAATATCCCAACTTTCATTTTACTTGTATTGATAAGCTAAACTATGCTAGTAATGCTACTGAAATCGAAAAACTTAAGAGTTTCTCAAACTTTGAATTCGTTCACTTGGATTTATCAGATAATCTAGAATACCTTCTCAAAATCACTAAAAACACTACCGACATTATAAACTTTGCAGCAGAATCATCAGTTGATCGATCATTTGAAGATCCAGTATATTTTACCAAAAATAATATACTAGCTACTCAAAACCTATTGGAATGTCATCGACTAAATCCAAGCATTGGGTATTTTTTGCATATTTCTACTGATGAAGTTTATGGAGATGTTTATGAAGGTGACAATAAAGAGAATGCGGTCATGAACCCAACTAATCCATATTCTGCAAGTAAAGCAGCTATTGATTTAATAATCAAATCATATCAATATTCATATAAATTGCCAATAACAATACTTCGGCCTAATAATGTTTATGGACCATTACAATATCCTGAAAAAATCATCCCATTGACTATACAATGTATAAACGAAAAGAAACTAATTCCAGTTCATGGTAAGGGAACCAATAAAAGAAAATACTTGTACGTTCTTGATCTTGTGTTGGCTATTGAAACTGTGTGGATCAAAAACCCCATGACAACAGTTAATCAAATCTATAATATAGGAGGTACAGATGAATTGGATAACCTAAGTTTAATCAAACTTATAATGGAAATATTTGGCCCTGGTGAAATCCAATTTATCAAAGATCGAAATTACAACGATACTAATTATTCCATAGACACAACAAAGATCCATAATTTGGGATGGTCTCCGAAAATATCTCTTGTTCAAGGTTTACAGTTGTGCAAACAACTGCTTGACTCTCCCATCGAATAAACTACTTTTTATAGGCATATCTAATGAATAAAATGGATCCTTCATAACGTAATCAGAATAAAGTATGTATAAATGACGGAATAACTCATCGGTGACTGTCTCTGAATTGGCCACATTTGGTGCTGTGATCATAATGAATTTTAACCCACTAACAGTTTGAAATATATATAAATTAAACATATCAGTTTCGATTTTTTGTAAGCCAGTTCTGTTACTATTTGCACTCCCGGCTTTACCAGAAGATAATATGATGGCATTATGGGCAGCATTAAGTTCTTCTCCGTTTGGATTGTTATTGTTGTTAATCGTTGAAGACAATTTAGAACCAATGGCATGAACACCGTGTAGTGTACCTGCTAGCACCAAGTAATCGTTAGCTGACAATTTACTTAGACCTGGTACAAGTTCATTCTGATAAATAAGACCACCTGCTTTATTTAGAATTAATATAGAGTAAACTTTCATTGTATGTTGTTGTTGTTTGGTTTGGGTAGGATTTTTGATTTTTTTTTTTTGGTGGCCTTTTTTTTCTGTCCCGTTTATTAAGGTGCACTATTGATCGTTAGTTAGTTTGTGATCTATACTTACTACAACAACAAGCTATCAATGGCTGTTCATATGTTACATTTCACTTTCATATATTAATTAGGTTTTACTTTTGTTGACTATTGAAATTCATATTTAATTTTACTTCCATAAACATCACCTTTTTTCAAGATGACTTGATTAGACCATTCTTTGTGATTGATTGCATTAATAAATCTACTTGGTTCCACGCAGAAACCACATCTTTTCCCAAAACCTTTAGTATTAACACCGTCACCAGTGTAAAATTGGAAAGCTGGTTCAGTGGTGGATATCTTCAATTTGTTGTTTGTGACAGAACTAGTTGCTTCAAAGACTTGTTTCAAAGGTTTATCACGAGTATCTATACCACATTCTTCATCAACAATAAAACAATTGTCAAATACGTCATTCTCATTTAACACAATTGGGCTAGCAGCTTTTTCATTTTCAATAAATTTACCAGTTGGTAATAATTGTGAATCCACTTCTAACATTTTATCAGTAACCAATTTTACCTCGGTTCCTTCAATAGTGTCTGAGTTGGAAACATTGAAATAACTATGGTTAGTCATATTGACAATTGTTGCTTCACCAGATAATAATTGACATTCATATTCAATCTCCACTGAGGAGTTATCAATTGTGTAATGTACGATAGCTTCAAGCTCACCTGGGAACCCATCATTACCATCTTTATCAACCAACAAGAAATCAACGAAAAACTTACCATCACGACTTTTCACAACTGGACCAAAGAAATCTTGTTTATCGAATCCATTTGCACCACCATGCAAGTTGTTTGCTCCTTCATTTTTAGTTAATTTGTACACTTTTCCATTCAATTTAAATTCTCCATTGGAAATTCTATTGGCATATCTACCAACAGTGGTACCGAAAAATGGGTTAGTTTCAGATTTGAAATCTTCAGCATTATCATAAGCTTTGACCATATTGGAACCCTTCAACGTGATAGCTTGGATCAATGCACCACGATTCGCTAAATTAACTTTCAAGTCACCAGCAACAAAACTGTGCAAACGGTTATTGAACCCATCAAATTCTTTCCAAGAATAATTCTCAATGTTGAATCCAAAAGGGTTCTCAGTGGTCCATTTCCATAAATCTTTACAAGCATCATCAATGGTAAGTTCAGTTTTCCATTGCAATTCCTTGTTTGCTCTGTCTGGCTTAGCAGTCAAATCCAAGACATCCCCAGCACGTCTTCCAACAACTTCATGGGGCAATTCTCTACCAACAACTTTACTAAAGGCATGATAAACTTCAAAAACAGTAGATCCTTTACCAGTACCTAAATTCCATTCACGATACAAGCCTTTAGATTGCAAGTTTTTCAAATACGCCAATGCAGCAATGTGACCCTTTGCCAAATCAACCACATGAATATAGTCTCTAATAGGGGTACCATCACGACTATTATAATCATTTCCGAAAATAGACAATTTTTCACGTCTACCTATAGCGACTTGAGCCAAATAAGGTAATAAGTTATTTGGGATCCCCAATGGATCTTCACCTAATAAACCAGATGGATGAGCACCAATTGGGTTGAAATATCTCAAAATTGCTACTTTCCAAGCATCATCACTATTATAAATATCTTTTAAAATCGATTCGATAATGAATTTTGTTCTTCCATATGGATTTGTTGGATCCATTGGACAATGTTCAGGGATAGGAATCATTGAATTATCACCAAATCTAGTAACATCACCATAGACAGTAGCTGAAGAACTGAAAACAATTGTCTTCACATCATTGGCTTTACATACTTCCAATAAGTTGACAGTACCTGATACATTATTATCATAATATGCTAAGGGGATTTTTGTTGATTCACCAACAGCTTTCAAAGCAGCAAAATGAATGACTCCAGAGATCTTATAATCTTGGAAAACTTTATTCAATTGCTCATAATTTCTGATATCAACATCATAGAATGGAACATGTTGTTTGACAATGAATTCAATTCTAGCAACTGCATCATAGGAAGAATTACTTAAATTATCAACAATGACTACTTTATATCCATTACTGATTAATTCAATAACTGTATGAGAACCAATGTAACCTGCACCACCAGTAACAAGGATATATTCGTTTGACATGTTTAAGTTTTTAGTATGAGTTGTATATGTTGAAAGTTGGTAAAACTATTTTCCTTTTTTTTAAAATTTTGGAAGGACTTGAATTTATCAAGGGCCGGTTTTATACTAATTTATTGAAAAATTAAAAGCCTGTACAGTGAGGGAAGATCTGATATTGACGAAGAGGAACCAATGTAACGTTACACTGAAGAAAACACACAATAAACGGGAAGAAACGGTGTAAAAGTTTGAAAATAATTTTTGAATATCATTTTCCTTGGTTTAATTCCAAACGAAACGTGTATTTTTTTTAGAGAATAGGAATTCTTATTGGATGTCTAGATTGTTTGTTTACTCCAGACTATGCACAAAAACGTTCGGATGGATGATCAGAAGATATTTTTAGGCTTAGCTCTAAATATAAGAAATGATGCTTGAAAAACCAGACAGAAATTGAGTTTCAAAAATTGGTAATGTGAGGTATTAGTCAACTAACCAAATAACAATGCAAACCGGTCGATACATTTCATTTTGAAAATAATGAAACTGGAATTGGATGACCAGCACACAAACACATAAAGTAATTATGGGAATTAGAAGCGAACATAGAGGAATACTTTGCCACGAACAGAATACAAGTGGGAACACTTTTTTCTCCATTGTTTTAGTTCTTTTTTTTTTGTCAAACTGGTTTTGTGCTATGTGTGAGCATAAATATTGCCAAGAAAAAAAGCTTGTTTTGTGGCCAGTGTCCGAAAGAAATTTTGGGGAAGCTTCGGATTAATTTATTTTTTCATTCCATCGGGGAAAGTGGGGGGGAAAAAATTTTAAGCAGTTTACAAAACCTTCCAAAAAATATATGGACAAAGATGATTGTATTTTCCCGACACCAAAATCATAATTAATTATGAGAAAGTTAAATGTAACGTTACAATTTATGTTTATTTGAAGGTGAAAAGCGATTTATGATTTTTCCGAAATGAAAATTTTTTTTAGGTTTATTTTTTTTGTCGGGCAAAGAAAAACTGAACAAGGATTATTAAAATTTTTGGTGTTTGTTTGTGTCTGGAGAATTCATTCCTCTCTCATCTTCACACAATGTTTAGACATCTGACACGATTCATGATAGTTCGGTTTCCGGGGTTGGTGTTTAGTTTTCGTTTTTCGTTTTTTTTGGAAAGAATGTTTTAGCTCATTGGTTTTCTTTCTTCATTCAATAGTTTTGAAAGAATTTGCCCACTTGTTATTACAATCATATAAAATTAAACTTTGATATAAAATAGAGTTTGAAAGTTTCCCAGATCCTTTTTGATTTCTTTGTAAATTTTTTTTTCTCCCACATATACACACATACAAACCGATTTTTATAAGAAAGAGTTATACCATGTCAGTTCCTACGTTTGATGATTTATCATTTTATTCCAATGATCAAGAATTAACTAAATCCAGATACTTGAAATTAGTTGAGATTTTCCAATCCAATTTCCCTAATGCATCAATTGATTTCTTTGCTAGATCTCCTGGACGTGTTAACTTGATTGGTGACCATATCGATTACAATTTCTTCCCTGTTTTACCCATGGCTATAAGCAACGATGTTATAGTTGCAGTGAATGTCAATGATGAACCAGAAATAGTGATTACAAACACTGATTCCAAAAATTTTGCCAAGGAAACTATACCATTGACCAACAACAACGATGGTTTTGAGATTGATTCACAGCATCATAGTTGGGCAAATTATTTCAAATGTGCATTAATTGTCGCCAACAACTATTTAACTGAACAAAACTTAAAAGGCCAATTGAAAGGTATGAAATTGACTTTTGATGGTAATGTACCTACAGGAGGAGGGTTATCTTCATCAGCTGCATTTTGTGTTGCTTCTACATTAGCTATACTTCATGCCAATGGAGTCAAAGATATAAGCAAAGCTGATTTGACAAGAATCACAGTTGTTTGTGAACATTATGTTGGTGTTAATACTGGTGGAATGGATCAATGTGCTAGTGTGTATGGGGAACCAGATAAAGCATTATTGATTCAATTTAAACCAAAATTAATTGGGAAACCATTCAAATTTCCTGTGGAAAACTTAACATTTGTTATTACTAATAGTTTGCAAGTGTCAAATAAACATGAAACAGCTCCTATCCATTATAATTTGCGAGTGGTAGAGATGGCAATTGCAGCTGATGTGTTGGTCAAAAAATTGAATTTAGGAACTTTAGTACCTCAAGATTCAAATATCGGCACTAGCAGTTTAAGAGGGGTAATGGATGCAGTATTCAATACTTGTAAATGGGATGGAAACGACATTGATGTTGGTATTGACCAATTGAAGAAAATGATTGCTATTGTTGAAACTGAATTGAACAACAATCAAGAAGGGTATACTGTTGATCAATGTTTAACTGTGTTGGATTTATCTTTGGATGAATTTAAAAGTAAATATTTGCAAGCTTACCCAGTCAAATTTGATGTTTTGAAACTTTACCAACGTGCCAAACACGTATATCAAGAGAGTTTGCGAGTATTAGAGACTTTGAAATTGTTATCAACGACACAGACCAGCAGCAACAGCAAAGACGATGACGAATCATTTTTGGTCAAGTTTGGGGAATTGATGAACCAATCGCAATCAGATCTTGATAAATTGAATGAATCATCAAATGACAAATTGAATAAGATTTGTTCAATTGCATTACAAAATGGTTCTTATGGATCAAGAATCACCGGTGCTGGTTGGGGTGGTTCAATTGTTCATTTGACAACATTAGATAAATCGAAACAATTGATCCAAGGATTGATTAAAAACTATTATCAATTGGAATTTCCTAGTATTAAATTGGATGAATTGTTGAATGATGCTATTATTGATAGTAAACCATCTATGGGTAGTTGTATTGTAACGACGAAATTCTTACAATAAAGATAACAGTGAGTGAGTTGGGTATTAGTCTGTTGCAAAAATAGATAGGGCGACGAATATCGCAACTACCATATGGTCAAAACAAATCACATGCAAACATTTTATTTTTCAAAAGTAATAACGAAAACAAAAATAACACTACGATGGCAAGAATGGTCTAGAATCATTAATGAACACATTTAGTTTTGCTTGTCGCGTTATCCAATACTACGACAATTGTGTATATAATAATAAATTTTAGTTAGATAGTATGAGCTATGAATTTATCACATGCGTGAAACAGCACTACCTAATATCACCATTATGGCTACGAGTATACAATAGATTGAAAAACAAAGTAGGCTTATACAAGTCATACATTACCTTTCGTACAGTGTTTAGTGAAAAAGCAATCTTCTAAGGAACATTGAATGATATTACACATTTATGCTTGTGAAAAATTTGAAAAAAGGAAAGCCATACTATTCCGGACCCAAGCAAATATAGAAGAAATTTTTAAATAATACATATAAAGAATGACCTATAGAATTTTTCCAGCCATTAGAAGTGAGACAAGTAAAGGTTTTAAGCAATAATAATAATAATGTGTCTTTAGAGATCAAAATAAATCACAGGCGCATCTTAGTGATAATCATTTATTTATAGAAACCACTACAGTAAATGCAGTCGTGATAAATAACTCTTGGGCTAGTTAGTTGATCGATCGATGAGGTCGTCACTGTTTCTTGTCAATATGTAAACACACCGGAGATAAACTTAATCAGACGAGAGAAAAGAATAAACTATTGCACAAGCAAGTTTCGGAGTGTAAATGTCACAGATAAACTAACCACCCCATTAATAATAGGATCAAAATATTGTCGAGAAAGACAACGAAGAGGGGAGAATGAACAATGAATGGTTTGCTCGAGACAAAATCAAAAAAAAAAGAATAACCTACTTAACCCAAATCCACATTGTAGAGAATTCTGATTTTCATTGTTGCCACATCAATTGTGATAATAAAGATGATTTTAAACTCACTAAATGAAAACTTTACTTAACTTTTGGTACCAAAAGGTTAAAGTCAAATGATACGAAAGACGCGAATACCTAAAAGATGACAATTCTAACTCTAAGTTCCTTGTTTCTGGTCTATTGTTGAAGAAGGTTAGTTGATCATGATAAGGTTCCAATGGCGGATTTAACATGCACGATTTATAATAGAGAATCGAAATAAACTATTATTAGTAAATACCTTCTTCGGATAATTTTTTTTGTTCAACATGTTGGTATAAACCCGGTGAAAGTAAGACTTGGACCCACAATCACAGTACTAATACCAAAATTCCAAATCTGGCATAAAAGCAATCTTGTTATATATCAATTCTTGTGATTGCTGAAAACACGATTTGTTTGCTGCATATGATAATGCTATATAGATAAACTTAGATTATACAAAACCATAGTAAGAATAGAAACTAGGTTCATAACCACTTAACCGACGATCGAGGTGTTGATATTATTGCCTCTTTTAAGTAAATCTACTAATCAATCACTGCAGTCCGTTTTAAGTAATACAACATCAACAATTTTAGTTGAAACTCAGTTCGTCTCTTCTTTTTTTAAGGGACCGCGGAAAGGAGGGGAGCGGAGCCAGCAATATCTAGAACTCCAATCATATGCTAAGCATCAGCACAATTGTGGTTTCATTTGATGGTGAGGGATTAATGAATTTATATCCACTCGTGTTAAATATTCAACGCATGAAGTTATTTACTTTTACTATCATGTCCATTGTACTCATTTGCAGCTATTGTTTATTACTAGGGGAAGCTGTAGGAACCGGAGATGCAATAATGGTTTGATTTCAAATTGACATCTACCTAGATAGCTTCTCTTTGAATCGTCCAATGTGTAAGAGTGGCACCAGTAGACACATCTTTCTAGCTAGTGCTTGTCTCTTTTGACACTTGCACATTCTACGTGGTACTTTACAGGATGTAGTTTTTCCTTTTAACCGGAGTATTTTCAGTCGTATATGTAAGATACATAAAAGAAACACCAGCGATGTAGCAAGCTCTGAAAGTGAAATAGGCTCTGCTTCTAGATTTCAGTTGGTTGGTTACTCGCCCAGGAAGTCCGATTTGAAAGAGAAAAAAAAATTTCCATCAATGGCGGTAAAAGTTGCGATGATGATAAAATTTCCACTGGTACCGCCAACCCATCACATAACCGGTGCATATAAATAATTTTTTCTTTTCATTCCGTAAAAATCCGTATAGGCTTTGGACCTGGCTTTGCAAAGATAACAAACAGTAGCATGTCTACTGCAACTGCTAGCAGTTTTTTTTGGCAGTATATCACTTACTATTCACATATGTATGGATTTGAAGTAGTATTTCTATAGGTACATCGCAGAGATAAACAATAGATCCCTCCATGAACCAGGCAAAACAATTAAGAAGAAGATCTAAATTAGAGTCAAGAATTTTTTTTCTGTAACAATCCACCAAACTCAAAACGTAGAAATTCTAAAATCGGAACAATAGGAATTCTTAGTTTTATGGTTTAATTTTTATATTTCATACGAGGAAAGAAATGTGCCTAAATCAAATCTGCAATCATGTAACATTGAAGTGTAGACTAGCATCGACAATAACTACGAAATTTGTTGCAACTTGACAACACAATCATCATTCGATTGTACAAACTCTTGGTGAGTGTGTGACTCAACTGTTGAAAGTACACTTCTCGGAGAAATCAGGATTACTGTGGTGGTTTATTTCTCACAATAATACTCTATCGTCGATATTGCCATGTCACTGTGACTACTACTTTCCTACGAAACAAATCTCTATCTCAAGTAACTGTACGCAGACTTAACTAAATGGAAAACTAAATTGCTTAAAAGTGCGGCTTTTGCATCAAAACAGGAAGTTTTAGATCAGTTTCAGTTACACGTCAAAGATTGGCACACACGTACAAATACAAACAATTTGCATGTGATAAAAGTTTTCAAATCTTTAGAATCAAATCTCGATGAGCTGAAAACTACAATCACATGCAAATATCAAACAAAAAAGAGACGGAAAAATGTTGCAAGACGTGACGTGTCTTATTAGTAGCAGTTGTTAATACGTTGTAGCTGCAAATATTGAATTTTTCAGGACTTCGTTTGCGATGGCAAAAATCGACTGTTTATGGATTGTCAAGAGGCTAAAATTGTTTTATTTTCACGGAGCTAATCAACAATCCTCGATTAAAACATGAATATGAAACTTACATTTTAGAAGGTCATTCAATAACTTTGCTATTGTAATTGTTATTGTGTTGGGGGGTTATGGTCGTTGTTGTTGATAATGCTATATGTCGTCGTTCCTCGAAAATATAAATTCAATGAAACAAAAAAAAAATGAGCTGATGTAAAAAATATCACACCACACTCGCGTACATCCTTTCCGAGTTTTGCTCGTTCTTTTTTGTCGCGCCAAGCAAGTCGTATGGAGGTGGAGTTTTTCTGGTGCTAGTGGGGCCGGAAGTCTATGTCCTCTGGAACGACCACCGGGACCACACGGATGCACTTCACGCCGCATAGGTTACAAAATGCAAAGAAAGAAAGAAAAAAAAAAAGGAAAAGCACACACCGCCACTGACTCACACACCACCAAAACCAAACATCATCTGACTGAACTTCTTTTCTTTTAGCACAATTTGCATAAACTACTATACATAACGGATACTAAAATATGTGCTTTTATTACCCTCTTTGTAGTAATTTATCATCGTTGCGGTGGATAATCTAAAACTTATAGAAATTAGTCCAGTTTTCATTATCCGTTGTTCTTTTTAGCGAAAATAGTGTAGATTGCTTTCAATTGGTAGTTCCTGTTGGGTTATCTCCGATACGATTTATGTGGTTCTTTGTAGTTTCTGACTAAAACTAGTTATCATATCATTTCTTGCTTTCTTCTCGTCCCCCCCTCTCTCTTCGAGGGACAATAGAATCATGAACAGATTAAAATATGTTCTATTGTGTTTAGATTTAGTTTTAATGGTATGATAACAGTATGTTTTCTCGCTTGATAGCGTATTTTTTGATAGTTTTCATGTGATAAATTGAACTCTATCGTATCGCCTGGCGAAATAGAAGTGTATGGTGGATTCTACTACCGCTTAATCTTTTTTTCGTTGGACTTTCCTTCTGTCTCGTCTGATCAACTCCACTTCCACTCTCTTCGCCCAGGATCCGAGATGCTGCCCCGCTGTTTTTTCCCACCACCGAGCTATCACAACAACTCCTTCCTACTCCTCCCAAGAGTTATGCCCCTCTCCGCCCTATCGTGTAGCGCTCACAATCTCTATTTACTACTTTCCTTTTTTTATTATTATATTCTATCTTGCACATGAAAAGGGATAGAAGTAGTTTTCTGTTACTTTATTATATTGCTGTCAATAGTTTATAGTGGGTGGTAGTAATTGAATGATAGTATCAGATGTTTAAAATGGAAAAAATGAATGGAATAGAATGATGAGGCAAAGAAAAGAGAAAGAAAAGAAATTCCAAAACAAGAACGTCACACAAAAGTGAAATTAAAACATCCGAAATTAGATAATTACACAAAACTCATTAGGAATGAGAATGAAAATGAGAATGAGAAAATTTGTTCGGTTTCTTAAGTCCTCCTCTGCTTCCCTAAGATTTCCGAATATTGCTCACACCATAATTTTTTTATTTTCTAAGTTTTTGATACAGCCCGATTGTTAACTCCTACTACTACTACTACACATCCACAACACAGCGTGTATATACACTACACTACACTAAAGAAATGATTTATAAATAGTTTCTTAATTAACAAGTATATAACTATCAACAAATTTCTCTTGAATTTTTTTTATTTATCGTTTATCGTTTTTTTTATTTAATTTAATTTACCCCCTTCCCTTTGGTTTTATAATCATATTTTATTAACTTACTTATAACAACTACCTACAATGACACTCGATATATTACCAATATTTGATACGCACACTAAACATCACTATGTAAGTAGTGGAGCTACCAGTACTACAAATAATACCACTACTTTCACATCAGCCACTATTTACCAACCACAAACTACCACAAGCAGTAATAAACCAAATGTAAACTGTTTATTAAATGGATATATGTTAAACCATGAACTTCGGTTTATCAGAAAAATCGGTGCTGGTACCTATGGTTTGATTTACCTTGTGGAAAATATCTACACTAAACAACAATTTGCTGCTAAAATGGTTCTTGAACAGCCATTACTCAAACAAAAGCAACAACAACAACAGCAACAACAAAGTCACCATGGACATAAAGGAGAATCTGGTATGAACAAACAAATAATACTGCAAGAATTTTATCAATATTTTTTAAACAATAGTATGCCACAACCACAAGATTTGGACTTGAATTACCTTCGAGACAACGGACATGATTGCCCCTTTTTGACTGAAATCTCATTACATTTAAAAGTACATCAACACCCAAACATAGCGACTATTCATCAAGTATTAAACATTGAAGATTTTGCCATAATAATATTGATGGATCATTTTGAACAAGGAGATTTGTTCACTAATATCATTGATAGACAAATATTCACCAGCAATAGTCATAGAAAAGTTCCAAGAACAGATTTTGAAACCCAATTATTAATGAAGAATGCCATGTTACAATTGATAGAAGCCATTGAATATTGTCACGAAAATAATATTTACCATTGTGATTTAAAACCAGAAAACATTATGGTTAGATATAATCCATACTATGTTCGTCCAACTATCAATAACAGTAATAACAATGGAGAAGATGATTTATGCTATGCCAACAGTATTATTGATTATAATGAATTACACCTCGTGTTGATTGATTTTGGTTTAGCTATGGACTCTGCTACCATTTGTTGTAATTCATGTCGTGGATCGTCATTTTACATGGCACCAGAAAGAACCACCAATTATAACACCCATCGTTTAATCAACCAATTAATTGATATGAATCAATATGAGTCAATTGAAATCAATGGGACAACAGTGACAAAATCAAACTGTAAATATTTACCTACATTAGCTGGGGATATTTGGTCATTGGGAGTATTGTTCATTAATATCACTTGTTCAAGAAACCCATGGCCCATTGCATCATTTGATAATAATCAAAATAATGAAGTGTTTAAGAATTATATGTTGAATAATAACAAGGCTGTTTTGAGCAAAATCTTACCCATTTCATCACAGTTTAATCGCTTATTAGATAGAATTTTCAAATTGAATCCTAATGATAGAATAGATTTACCAACTTTATACAAAGAAGTTATTCGTTGTGATTTCTTCAAAGATGATCATTACTACTATGCTCAACACCAACATCAACATCATCACAATCACAATCAAATCAATAATGCTTACAATCACTATCAGAAACAACCTAATCAAGCAAGACCTACTGCAAACCAACAATTATATACACCACCAGAAACCACCACTTATAATTCATACGCTAGTGATATGGAAGAAGATGAAATTAGTGATGATGAGTTTTATTCTGATGAAGAAGATGAAGATATTGAAGAATATGAAGAGGAAGAGGAAGAGTATTTTGGTAATGAGCAACAACAACAACAGCAAGTCACAACAGTGAATGGTAATTTTGGTCAAGTTAAAGGTACCTGTTATTACGATACCAAAACCAAAACAACTACATATATAAAACCACCAGCTGCATATACTTTAGAGACGCCTAGTCAAAGTGTTGAATACTGTTAAGTTGTACACATAAATAATTAATGACAATTAATAATAACGATTAATAATATAGAAAACTGTAAAAAAATATAATGGGGTTTGAATCGGTAATTTTTCTTTTTTTCTTTTCTTTATAGAGGTAATAATAATTAATATATTAACTAATTTGTATCTATAATAACATGAAAATTGATTTGTAGTTTGTAATTGATCTTGGTAAGAGTGTGTTAGAGTACTCGGTGGTTAAGAGTAAAGTTGCAAAAAATAGAGTATTCCAGTAGCAATGTAATGGTCGTTCCCTAAATGATAATGGAAGAGGGACTTTGAAATTAAGATTCGTGACGAAAAGCAACCCAAAAAGAAAAAAATATCACAAGACGATTTTATTTTTTTTTGGCTTTTTTTTTCTTGATTACTAGATTGCTAATAATAATTTCAAGAATGAGTTATTATCATTGTTGTTGTTGTTGTTGTTCGTCTTGTTACTGCTCATCTGTGGTTGTTGCTGTTGGGTTGTTGTTTGTTGGTGAATAATGAAATTATAATTCTCGCTTAGGGTTTACTATTGTAGACTGAATGAAAACTCTTGAGTATGAGTCTCATTTTCGCCAAGATAAATTCTCAAATCAACTTAGTAAAAACGTTTTTATTCCTCTCAAAAGGTCCAAATGGCAGTAACGATGATGGAGGCAGAAAATAATATTCTTGGTCCCTACGGTTGATTACGGGACAGTCTTTATTTTACTTACTACATTCTAAGCATTTTCTGAAGAAGGCAAAGTAAAATTATAAGTTTGGTAGTTTAAGCAAAGCAAACTGGGATGACCCAATTTTCAAAGCCAACTGCTTTTCCCCCTTTCCAAACCAATAACCAATCGAGGAGAAAGCTAAGGCGGGACGGGAAAGAAAGAAAGAAAATAGGGAGGTACCCACATTTAGATCATTAAAAAAAAAAAACTGTACAGGTATTTTTGGTTTTCCGTAAAGATTGATTAAAACTAACTTTTAAAGTGTAAGTGCATAAAACACAGCCAAAAAAAAAAGAAAGCCAAATATAGGATAATGGCTGGACGGTATTAAGGTGGTTCTTATCCGCCAACCATCATCTCCCCTCTCTCTATTTATCAGTTTTTTCAAATTAAGCTATACACAATTTCAATAGGAAAGCGGATCATGTGAACTTGCTACTACTCCATAAAGAAATGTATTTTTACTAGGGCCTTTAAATTTAAGTTATGACCATTTACTATACCCAATTGTTAAGCATTTGCTGCAATTTTTTTCGGTCCCGAGATTTGCACAGGTGGACACGACATGACTTGTAAAAAAACAATAAACAGAAGAATAAACTCTTGGTTGAACGGAGTTTCAATATTTCGTTTCATTAGTATGTTAAAGCTTATAGCAATGGTAAAAATGGAATTCTTTTGAAGGACGATGCTTTGTTACTTACCTTGTTTTGTATAACATAAGCGTATTCCAGTTCGTAATGATTGCAAAACGGAGAGAAAGTTTTTTTTCAACAAATGCGATACAACAAAAAATTGAAAAAATTCTCCCGAGGTCCAAATACTTCAAAATAAACCCTTCTCTATATTTTTTTTGTGCCTAATGTTCTAAAAGCATTTTTAAAACTACATAAACCATCATCACATTGAATTGGTTGGACTGGTTTGTGGAACTCATTGCACTATTTGCCATCAATCCATCCAGGTTATTTCAAAAGAGAACAGCTATTCTCAACACAAAACACCACCATCGCTCAATGAAATAGTGAAAATTTTGTGAGTCAAACCTGTAAAGTTCATCTGATGGTCCTCGGTGTGTGATAATAGTAACATATCAACAAGTCTGCTTTTAAAAGTTTTTTCACTTACTATAATTTTTGACCTTACAACATCCGAAATCTTCCTGTTTCTAGACTCACAACTCCATCGTAGCAGCAACAACTGCTATTATGGGTATGCGCCACAGTGAGTAATAATTATAGTTATGGTAACGGTTGTGCTAGTCGTTACTTGTCAACCTCGGATTATCTTAATTCATTCCAAACTTTTTCAGTTTCAGTTCCGATGTATTGTGACTTTATTGTTGTGCAGATACGGATTAATCCAAATAGGGAAATTAATTGATAAATTGCACTACAATTCTAAAGTCAAACATAAACACAAAACACTAGATAAGAAAAAAAAAAGAAATGTTACTACTATTTGAAGCTAGCATTGCGGTTGCTATTCCTCGGTTGATAACTTACTTAATCCGAAACCATTGTTGAAAAAGTTGTGCCATGATTAAGCTCAACTAACCTTAAAGAAATAACAGGCGTTTGAAGTTTGTAAGTAGAGTTTCGGATTTAATGACTCTGCAAAAAAATTTTTTTTTGATATTAGAGTCTCATCCTATTTGATAGTGGTATTCGGCACCGAGATTCGCAAAATAGTTAATCTAGCAATTGAGCGTTGAAAATGAATGGCATTAACCTGTAGGAAAGTTAGCTAATAACTCAGCAGTTCAATATTAGGTTGATTAGAATTTAGCATTGTTTGTATGGTATATATTATGTGTTCTGCCTTCAACTCTAATATGTTGAAGTATTGTACTTTACCACCTCCATACATCTTCTTGTATTAGCTGTATTGTTGGAAAAGCAGTTCTACTCAATTACAAAAAAAAATATATCGTCCACTAAGCAGAATTTATTGTTTCATTCAATTCTATTATGTGAGCCTAGAGGTTAAAGCAAAACGATAGTGTGTTCCAAGGGTAAATCAAAAATAATAAAAATTAATAACCTCAGTGTAGGATATTTAATAATCCCTGCTTTCCCCTCCTCATATGGGTTTGTGTTTTGGATAAGTAGCAACTGACAATTTGAACTTTTTTGATGACTATTTTTATTGCCCGTGTATTGTTGCTTGCAGATTTGCTCCCCTCCGTTTGTGTTTTGTTGTACATCGCGAATAGTTGCAAAAAATCGAATATGCCGGAAAAATAATAATATGGAGAAATTATTGGAAATGTATGTTAATGGATGACTATTCGAGCTTGCAGAATAACACTAGACTGCAAGATGTACTATGGATCTTGACTACAACCAACTACAATATAAATCTCGAATTTTACGAACTTAGTTGTTCAACTCCTGTCAATAGAAGAATGATATTCTATTTTCCGGCTATCTGAATAGATGCCAATAATTTCATATCGAGTATCCTCGAAACTTAATATAAACTTTTTGGAAGAAGGATCTCTCAAAATTTGCAAAAAATATAAAAGTTTGGAGGTTTGAACAGTCATTTTTCCTACACTCATTTGTGCATTTTACATCAGTGACGAATGTGTATATGTGCAAACGAAAATAATAATTACAAAACACACATTAATATCCAGCTTAGAAACGTTTCAATCTTTTCCTTCTCCTCTTGATATTTGTAGTAGGTTTGATCTCTAGAAGTTGCTATTTTTCGGAGTGTTCGGTAACTTTACCCCCCAGCTAGACCAAACCAGCAAGGGAAAAAATACTGCATCATAGCCGCGCTAAGGGACAGAAACTTGGAAATCTAGTACGAGGCAAACACGCACAAGGCGAATATGTAGTGTGTAATCTCATGAATTGATAGTACGCTCTCAATTTGTTGTCACCTCGAGGTTTGCAAGTCATTGAACCAGAGGTTTTGGCTAGTGCACCATTTATCTGAAAGATTAAACAAAAAAATTTAAACTTCGAAAATGATCATAACCATACAAAAGGTCATCCCCGAAAAAAACTTTTAGCACCTAATTAATTGTCCACACTGCATGCCAAGGTAACGGTTTTTTTTTGAGACCATCGCCAAGAGAGTATCAGTAATAGTTTAGTAATGATTGTAATAATTACAATGAAGCATCAGGGAAGTAAAAATTTTAATCGACCCATAAAATTGTTGGATTCTCCATTCCAATTACTCATCGCATAGTTTTTACTCTCCCCCGCCTTACTGTCATGCATTAAAGAAAAAAACAGACGATGAACAGAACACCCACAAAAGAGAATTCAATTGTGTTCATGAAAACGTTTACTTTTATTGCCGTGTTTACTTGTGATAATCCACATTGTGGTATGATTTCCAAATTGATTATAAAACTCAAAACAAAGTGTTTTTGGGAACAATACACGTATATGATCATCCCACATAAATCTGTATCAGACATTTTTTTATTCCTTCTTTCTCTATACAGTAATTTCTCCACCATTTCATCACTAAACATTACAGAATGCATGCATTGCTTGTGTGTAGATTTGCTATTTTTTTTGATTTATTGTTTTATTTGCATCTGTGAGTGAATGAATGTGTGTATATGTGGGACAGCAACCAAACAAAATACAATTTATTTATATTGTATACTAGTTGATTTGAAGTCCAGACAAATTGTTGTTTTAGTTCTGATTTAGCATCGTCACTTAATCTCTAATATTAAATTGTTGTACTCAGTTTTTGTCTTTTACAATAATTAAAATTTTAGTTTGTGAGTGATTGAAATCCCCCATTTTTTTTATTATTTTCCGCAAGATAACAATAGACAAAAAGAATATTATTATTATTACGAAATGAAGATTTCGGCGTTTCTCTTGGGTCAGGAAAAATTATTCTTTGTGGTTTGAATAATCCGAGAGGCAAAGTAAATTTTACACTGTTTATTATTTATTATCCGAATATTGAAAGTGGTGCGTTTCATAAAACAAGTTAACTAATGATATTCGTATACGAATACTGAGATGTTGCTGTTTAATTACTGAAGATATGAAAAGCCAAGCGGAGGTTGAGAGGTGGGTAAATATCAAATTCTCAACGGAAATATCCTTGTCTGTATTCATGTTTTAATTCTCGTATGCTCTATATGTTATTGAATGATTTAGTTTCAACTCGTTTAGGTTAAATCTGAAGCATTCAATTTACCTTTTTTTAAATTGGCAATATGAACTATACACATTTGACTAATAATATTAATGGCTATTGATCTGAGTTCCGAAGTTAAGATAAGTTACTGAGAACATTCTAACTCTTCATTTTAGTAGCCAATTTTAAAAGAATCTAAAAACTAATTCGATCGACCCCACTTTTAATTACCGTACTTCCGATGTACCTTTTACTGTATCTGGAGTCGATTATAATGCCGATAGTATTCTTAAATCCATCGGGGTTATAATCTCTGAAGAGATTATCCGTATACGGATACTGGGAGAAAACTCCACACAACAAAACTGCTTCGTTTTCAAGACATTATATACAGATACATATTCAAGTGTTAAATGAACTCAGAACAACAGAGGACATCTAACACTTGATTGGAACAGATAAAAGGCAACACCTCATATTAGCAAAGTAATGAAAACAACTTATGGAATTTAGAGTTCACCTAAATCTAAAGTAGACTTAGTTTTCATTACTCTAAACATACGATTTTTCTATCCTTACACACCAAGAATAATAAATCTGCCGATGTTACGTTACTTCATCTTTCGTTAAATCTATACTCTACTCGTTAATTTGTGTACATCCGTCTCTTGTTCCTTGTCCCCACAGGAAATATTAAATCTGGAGATCTGCGGAAAGAAAATTTTTTCCTGTCTGACACAAACACCAAAATGGAGAAACTCTTTATAGTTTGCCATGTGTGTGTCCAGGCCATTTTTACTATCTAGTGTCTGTATGAGAAAAAAATAATTTTTCCGTTTACTCCTCAAAATTTCAAATGAGGCAGTTTTTTTTTAGTTCTCTACTATTTGTTTGCAGAGTCAACAATCTAATGGCTGGATACTTGAGCTGATATAGCTAATAAAAACTATCAAACTAATCAATTCTTGAACAGTGTATTAAGAACTTTAAAAAATTGAATTTAGAACTATGCCTGCCTTTATTTATGTATCTTACCAGTGTTGCATTGCTGGCTGGTTCCAGGTCATTCTTTTACCTGTCGGTCTTTTTTTTGTTTGTTTAACTGCAAACTTTCTAATTATCCGTAACAATCGAAAAGCCAAAAAAATACGCACAAAATCTAAAAACAATTTTTTGGGGTTATTGGGGGAAAAATTTCAAATCTATTGTAACACCAACAATAATAACATATTATGATGATATACATATAACGCAGACACGAACTAAAAACCACTTCATTCTATTGTTCTTCATATTACTAAAAGAGAAAATTTTTTTTCTTCAGTAGAAGAAAATCCGGGGAGGTGGAGAGGAAAAAGCCATTCTGCTATGTTTCGTGTTTACGCTGTGCTCTATTTTTTTTTGTTTTTTTTTACTATAAGAACAAAACTAAAACTAAAACTATATAAACCTATGTAAATCCCCCTTCATTTGTTCCCGTTTGTTTATTAAATTTTCTTTTCTTGCTTTTCTATCCACTCATACTCTCAAACATGTCGTCCAAGATCGAAAGAATCTTTTCTGGACCTGCTTTAAAAATTAATGCTTATTTGGATAAGCTTCCAAAAATTTACAATGTTTTCTTCATTGCTAGTATATCCACCATTGCTGGTATGATGTTTGGTTTTGATATTTCCTCCATGTCTGCCTTCATTGGTTCTGGTCCATATATGAAATTCTTTCATTCTCCAGGATCAGACATTCAAGGGTTTATTACCGCATCTATGGCATTAGGTTCATTCTTTGGTTCCATTGCTTCTTCTTTTGTTTCTGAACCTTTCGGTAGAAGATTATCATTGTTAATTTGTGCTTTCTTCTGGATGGTTGGTGCTGCTATTCAATCCTCATCTCAAAATCGTGCTCAATTAATTATTGGTAGAATCATTTCTGGTGTTGGTGTTGGTTTCGGTTCTGCTGTTGCTCCAATTTACGGTGCTGAATTGGCCCCAAGAAAAATTAGAGGTTTCATTGGTGGTATGTTCCAATTCTTTGTCACTTTAGGTATATTGATTATGTTTTATATCTCATTTGGTTTAGGTCACATTAATGGTGTTGCTTCATTTAGAATTGCATGGGGACTTCAAATTGTCCCTGGTCTTTGTTTGTTCTTGGGTTGTTTCTTTATTCCAGAATCTCCTCGTTGGTTGGCTAAACAAGGTCAATGGGAAGCTGCTGAAGAAATTGTTGCCAAGATCCAAGCTCATGGTGATCGTGAAAATCCTGATGTTTTGATTGAAATTTCTGAAATCAAAGATCAATTATTATTGGAGGAGTCCAGTAAACAAATTGGATATGCTACTTTATTCACCAAAAAATACATTCAAAGAACCTTCACTGCTATTTTCGCTCAAATTTGGCAACAATTGACTGGTATGAACGTTATGATGTACTATATCGTTTATATTTTCCAAATGGCTGGTTATTCTGGTAACAGTAACTTGGTTGCTTCATCCATTCAATATGTTATTAATACTTGTGTTACTGCCCCAGCTTTATACTTTATTGATAAGATTGGTAGAAGACCATTATTGATTGGTGGTGCTACTATGATGATGGCTTTCCAATTCGGTCTTGCTGGTATCTTAGGTAATTATTCTGTTCCTTGGCCAGATAGTGGTAACGACTCAGTCAACATTAGAATTCCACTTGACAACAAATCTGCTTCTAAAGGTGCCATTGCTTGTTGCTACTTGTTCGTTGCATCCTTTGCCTTTACTTGGGGGGTCGGTATCTGGGTCTATTGTGCTGAAATCTGGGGTGACAACAGAGTTGCTCAACGTGGTAATGCCATTTCCACTTCTGCTAATTGGATTTTGAATTTCGCTATTGCCATGTATACCCCATCTGGTTTCAAGAATATTAGTTGGAAAACATATATCATTTATGGTGTATTCTGTTTGGCCATGGGTACCCATGTCTACTTTGGATTCCCAGAAACCAAGGGTAAAAGATTGGAAGAAATTGGTCAAATGTGGGAAGAAAATGTTCCTGCTTGGAGATCAAGATCTTGGCAACCAACCATTCCTATTGCCTCCGATGCCGAATTGGCAAGAAAGATGGAAGTTGAACATCAAGAAGATAAATTGATGAATGATGATTCTAACTCAGAATCAAAAGAAAACCAAGTCTAAGTAGTTTTTTAACACTTCTTTTAATTCTCTAATTTTAAATTTGTTATTTTATAATATCTTTTATGTTATTTTCAAATATATAAATATGAATAATGTTTGTTTAATTTATGATTCCTGTATAGCTTCGTTCAAAGTAACTGTTATTTAACTCCGATGTGATCAACTGCAAGTTCAATTTCTTGGCAAGCAATCTCACAAAAAATAAGATTCATTATGCTAATTTGGAGTAACATTACACGAGCACCGAGGGACTTGTAAAAGTTAAAAACTATTTCTGAGATTTGATATATAAGTTTCAAGAATTAGAAGAGTTGCTTGAAGAAACAAGTTGATTCATATCAGAGACAATAAAATTGTAACCAAATGCAAAGATTTCTTTGAATGGATTAAAGTATTGTACACATAACCTAGGAAGTTTACACAGGTCATAAGAGTAGATCATAAATCCTGTATTGGAGTGGAATGTCTTTGGTCTCATCGCATAAGAGTTAACTATAGACTTTGTCATGATACTATTCTACTTGATACTATTTCTACCATTATTTACATTTCAACAATTCTGTCCTATATTTAGTTACCTACAGCATCTACCAAAAATTGTTCAAACTCCCTCAACTCCATATCCATATGTCCTTTATTTGATTCACATTCTTTCAACAATTCTTGTTTCCTATTAAGCAAACTTGAACGTTTCAATTCTTCGTAATCATTATACAACAATTGATATTCGTTCGAAATAAAATCAATGTGATTGTTCAATTCTTTTATGTGATTGTTTTTGGTATTCATCATTTGTTTCAAATATTTATTTTCAAATTTCACTTTATTAGTTTCTTTATCCAAATATTCAATTATATTATTTATTGATTGTGGTGGATGAGATCTAGGTTCATTTAATTGTTGCATTTGATTTAATTTATTTGTTAAAACGTCAATTTCATTCTTCAAAGATTGGATAACTGTTTTATCTGTCAGTTGTAACTGTTGCCAATCAATAGGAACATTTGAAAGTTTTGTTTTATTTGCCTTGGCTAGTGTTTTGATTTTTTTCACTTCATTGGCGTAGTTCAATGTTTGATGGGTTTCTTCATAGTCAACTGGAGAAACACAAAAGATCATGCATGTTTTAGAATTCCCACCAAGATTTTCTTTTAATAAATATGTTAAAATTGATTCACGGTAGGGGATCAATGACGATGGATTGCTTGAAAGCAAATTTATACATCTTCCCAAAACAGCCAATGATTTGTTAATCAATGTCCCTTCTTTGATTCTTTCTTGTTGTCCATATAATTTTGTTTTCTGTAGTCTTTCTGATCCAGCAAGATCGACCAACTTGATGTTCGATACCATCTCTTCACTTGCATCACCAATACTGTTGGTTTCATCAGAATCACTGCTGGAACCGCTAAATTTTTCAAATTTGGTTTGCTTTAATGTCAATGTGATAATTGCGTGACTTCTTGAACTTTTATCGTTCATAGATGTAGATGCTGTTGAACGACTAGAATTACCTTTAGCCAACAATTTCAAAAATTGGGTATAATTTTCGATATTGTATTCTTTCACATTCTCGACGTATGGACCAGTAACAGGATGTTCTCTAACTTTGCACTTTTGGCTTGCATGTGTACTGTTCCCATTCCCGTTCCCATTTTTGGTGTCACCTGTAAGCAAATCTTTGACTTGCTCATTGTATATTTCAATGTACAGAAACTTCAATTCACAATTGATTTTCTCATTAACAGAAATCTCCATTTGCTTTAAGATATCTTTTATCAACAATGGTATTATCCCTGGCAGTTCATTTTTATCACCCATCATTGTATATGTTTTCCCTGATCCTGTTTGACCATACGCCAAAAGGCAAACATTATACCCTTCAAAGAAATGGGACAATAATTGTGGTCCGGTTTTTTCATAATATTTGTGATTATCTGTGTAATTCAGATCCTTGCTATTAAATGACCAAATACACTCATCAAATAAAAAACTCTTGGGCTTGTTGTCAATACTGATATTGTTCTTCGATTGTGTCTTGGGGTTGGTCAATAGAACTTTATGAGGATCTGACGGGGGCATTGACACTAATGATACTGGTGTGGCCTCCCCTTCGGCCGTTTTAGCTTTTAGCTCCCGTGGCAATAAAGGTCTAACTCGAACTGATACTTTGATATTGTTTGACATGGATTTGATAGAAGTGCTTTGACTAGTAGTTGTTACAACTAACGTAATCGTGTTTAAAAAAAAAGGTGTGTTGGCTCAAAAATGTAAACAAACAATCCACAAGACACAAAATTGTTGAGTCACGTGATGCCTTTTTTGAAAAATACACATCGCAAAAAAAAACTGAAGTTAGCATTGTAATCTAGTAACCAGATGTACCATGAATTTGAATTAATCAACCAACTACCTTCATGTCTGATAAAGTAAAGTTTCTCATATTAAATCCATCACCGGATAATTTGAGTAAAATTTTGGAAAAATCAAATACTCAATATACGAAAAATGGTCCATTTGAAGCAACTATTTTATTGGGGGATGTTCTACCACAGGGCTATGAATTACCAAACGTAAAACCTCTTGGTGTCACGTATTTTTCCAGAGGTGCAAATGGAATATCTGAAGTTATACAAGCAAAAGAAAGTTCAACACAAAGCTCTATTGATTTGGCCACAAATTTCACATTTGTAAAACCACCATTTAGTGTTATCAGAACGACATCAGGAATCACTATTATGATAGTTTCCAAATTAGATACTAGCAACGAGTCAGAAGAGAAACCATTAGACCTTCCCGAAGTTAAGATTGATATCTTGATAACATATGAATGGCCACAAGTTATTGGTAGATTATGTAAATTGACTACAGTTGGTAATGATAAAATCAACGAATTGGTCACGAAATTAAAACCAAGGTATCATTTTGCTGTTGGAAATGAAATTGGGAAATTTTTCGAATTGGAACCATTTGCTTGGTCTACTGGAGAAATAACCAGATTTATCAGTTTAGCGCAAGAGGGAGGATCAAAAGAGAAATGGTTCTATGCATTTAGTATAGGTTTGGAACAAGACAAAAACACCAAAGTTATTGAAAACCCATTTACAGCTACAAACAAAAGATCTAGGGACGGAGATACCAATAAAGATGAAGAAAAGGAGCTATCAAATGCGAGAGAAGTTAAAAGGCCTAAGATGGTAGCTCCTGAACAATGCTTTTTTTGTTTGAGTAACCCCAATACGGAAACCCACATGATTGTTTCTATTGGAACTTGCTCATATTTAACTATTGCAAAAGGTCCATTAACAAGGTCCAATAAAAACTTGCAGTTTTCTGGTCATGGAATTTTGATCCCAATTGAGCATACACCTACAATAAAACAAGAATCTTTGGTTTCAGAAGAATTGTTGAAATATCAAAATAGTTTAGTAACTGCATTTGATGAACAAAAACCGAACTTGAAATTAGTATTTTGGGAAATCAACCGAGACACAAACATTCATTATCATAAACAATTCTTACCAGTTGAAGAATCTTTGTTAAACAAGTTTTCAAAATCATTGGATATGAGAGTTAAACTAAATAATGAAAAATTCAAAAAGAATCAGAACTTGCACTTTACAAAATTTACTGATATGGCAAATCCTGAGCTTACAAAAATATTGGATACTTCCAATTATATAATGTTTACTGTGTGCAAGAATAAAACTGACCGAGATTATTATATTGCTCCTTTAATACCGGAAAAGTCTATAGACATACAATTTCCTAGACGAGTACTAGCTCATGTATTGAATCTTCCTGATAGAATTCATTGGGATAAATGTCAACAACCTAAACTTAAAGAAATGGCAGATTGTGAAAACTTTAAATCATTTTATCAAAAATTTGACTTTACACTTTAAGTTGTTTTCAATTCAGTTTGACATTTGGTACATGCACAATCGAAAAACCATTCTTTCAATTGTTTTTGCCTTAATTCGACGGGCTCGTCGGTGTAATTTCCATAACTTATACACAATTCCTCACCAATTTCAATATCTTTGGATGTTGTGAAAACCATTTCAGAGTTATTTCGTGTCTTCACAATGTTTGGACTGCATGAATGATTGAAGAATGATGCCGAAGGGTATACACCAAATCCCAAAAATTCTTTATCTTCTGAAGGGTCAGTCACTTCTGACCATATCCCAAATGCATTAGATAGATTTTTCCCAATTATAGATCGTATAGTTGTAGAATCGATGAAAGCCTGCAACTCAGGAGTACATGTGAGTTTTATGAACTTGTAGATGTTTATGTACGAGTATAATAGGTATGGATATCTTTTTACTTTTTCAAATTCTGAAGAATATAATAGATCAAATAGGAGTAATTCAACTTTGTTGGCTTCATTTTTATCTAAATTAGGATAATCAAAATGTGGAATATGATCGTTACAGTGAACTTTATACATGTTAAATAGCACTCCAATAACATATTTAATTTCAAGATACTCATTATCATCGATTCTGAATATTTGATTTTGTCTTTTCGATGGTTTTAGTGATTCAAGTTTTGTTTCCCATGAGGCAACCTTATCCCATTTTTTGACATAATCATCAGCAAAATTTTTTGGTTCCATAGGTTCTATTTCTGGTTTTGATAATCCCGCCAAATAATTTTTCTCCACTGCTAGCAAGTTTTCAACTAAAACACGATTTATATCTTGGTGTGTAAATGTCGATTTACACTCTTCACTACAAAAAAAAAGGGAGTAAACATGTTTTCCTTCAGTTTTCGAGATTTTGAACTTCATTGTTTCACCATAAGTATAAGTATAACATTGGGAACAAACTTCTTTTTTAAATGGTTTGCTGAGAGTGGACCCAATAGGAGTTTGGCACAGGTGAATAACTGTGTGCTGTGGAATGACTTTTGTTGCAAAGCAGCCTCTGCCACCATATTTTGTCTCATCAACGATGAACCAAGGTGATATTTGGTTTAGTATAGATTTTATTGGATACTCGTCGACCAATGTACTTTCTTCACTGGCTGCCATAGTCTGAAATTGTATGTATATTTGTATAAGTTGTAGTTAAAAAAAATACTAACCTTTAAAAAAGAAATTATAATCATCTCATTTTGACAGGATCGCATCTAACACAGGAAAAATCAAAAAAAAAAAAATAGAATGCGCAAACGTTAACCTCGGAAAAACGTTGAAATACGAAGTTACAACGTGGGTTAGTGTACCTTCACATGGTAGTTCCTGGGAAAAAATACCCGACATGAAAGAACCAATCAGAAACTGTTGAATATCGACTCAGGTCATATTATTATGAATATATTAAAAATTATAAAGCTATCAAACTATCAAACTATCAGAACAGAATTAATTAATTAATCAAGAAGATATAAGTTAAAATTAAAAAAAAGATAATTTTGGGTATTTACCAAAACAAAAAAAAAGAAAAAACATCATAAAAATGGTTTTGCTTTTGTTTTTTTTTTTTTAATAAAGAGAAATTATCAAACCCCCCACATCTCTATCAATGTTCCAATGAACTCACCAACCTCTTACCTTTAAACTCTAAACTTGAGCTTGAGGTTCATTATCAACTTCAGCGTCAACAACACCTGCTTCGGTTGAAGTGGTTTCAGCAACGGCTTTTTCGTTTTCATGAATTGATTCAGCTTCAGATTTAACATGATATTGCCAAAGTTTACTGAAAAATTCTTCATCACAACCTTTGATGGCGAAAAAGATCAAAATGGTTGGCATGAGACCGAAAGTGATCAAATCCAAAATACCGTAGAAAACAGCTTCTGAATCTGGTTGAATAACGTTACCACCTTCACTCAAACCCCAAGCAACTGGGTATAAAATCCAAACAAGATAGAAGAAGATAAGGAAGAAATTAGCAATGTTAGAATGGGATGGTGATTTGAAAGATCTGTGAAGATCTCTACCTACCCATACCATAAGCAACAATTGGAAAAAGACAGCAAAGGTAAAGTAACCAAACTTGTAAGTAGAGAAGATAATGGAACCAATCAACAAACCTAACACGTAGATTTCAACAAAAATAAATTTCACTAACCAAGTTTGGAAAATCAAAAAGAATTTTTTGAAAATGTTTGGATTTTCTTCAATTCTGTCTAAAACGGTACTAGTGACAATTTCAAAAAGTGCCAAAACAGCAGGCCAACCAACGAACCAAGCAACAAACTTGGCATAGAAGATTTGTCTTAAACCAGTACCAGCATGTTGGAACTCAACTGCTTGCCAAGCGTAACCCAAGTTTGATGCGTAAGTAAAGTAAAAGACAGAAAAAACAGCATTGGTAAATAATGGAATAACCAACAATGAGTTTTTAACACCAGGTTTTCTGAAATTGCCGTACAAGAAAAGCAATAAATGAATGATGGTTAACAAAAGAAACACGGAGAATGCAGCCCATAACCAATCACTACCGTGATCAGTAATATGCATGTTAACCAACAGGTTGGTTGGATTGACCTTGGTAGCAGTGTTACGGTTCATAACTTCAAGGTTGTTGTGGATAAATGTAGATGCAACAGCCATTTTTGTAATTATTAAACTTTTCTTTCTTTGTTAAGCCTCTTGTGGTTGCAAAATTAAATTTGAAGTAATATAAATTAGTGAAAGACTATATTTAGAAGGAAATTTGAAATGTTAATTGATTTGACTAAGTAAAACAAAACCAGCTTAAAAAAAATAGGAGTAATAGGGGTAGATTACATGCTTATTTATAGTAAATTTCTGAATGTATGGTTCGATAATTTTAAGAAATTGACGAGTTCATGACCATTCAACTAAGTCATATTGTTTGTAGGAATAGAAAACAACAATCCAATCTTCAAATATAAAACGGATGATATGGATGCAAAAAAAAAGACAAAGACAAAGCGAGAAATATAACAACAGAATAATTAGAACCAATTGCCAGATTAGGGAGCGAAACACGCACAAGAGACAAAAAAAATAAAAATCCCGCACACACACACACTACGAAAAAAATTACAATAAAATATAATCGCCTAAGAACACTAAAAATTGATTTGTGGTTGATTTGTATTTATGTGTAAATTACCCCAGGATATTATTATTGCAATTAGGATGTATAGAAATCGCAACTGTTTCTATCATCAATTTGACTAGACATCTGCTTGACTTAAGGAAAAAATATTTAGTATATCAGTTTTATGTACATATAGATTGAAAGTAAGAATGACACGAAATAATGAATTATTGTTCACTCTACTATAGTGATGGTCATTTCCAAACAAAGAGCTCTAATATTTGATTTGAATATCCACTCTTAATGGAACGAACAATCATATTCCTTCCGTCACTCTTATTCAAGTTTGTCACGGTTACAATTTGTGTCTCTCGTCACGAATTTTTAAAATAGAACGGTTTTGAACTAAATTCTGGCCAGCTTTACTAGCATTAATCTGCTACAAAAACGAATATACCCCCGGAAAGCAGATTTAGAAAAGAACTCAAACAATAAAATTTGTGTATTTATATTTTGTAGTGCTATCCGATATTTACCAGAACAATGGGATACTATAATAAAAATGAAGTGATTTTTCTGACAAGTAAAAAAAAACAATCTAATTGCACTCAATTACTTCATTTGGGAAGAATCAAAACCAGAGCACATGAGAAGAACAATAGATAGTCAAATTCTCTTTATTGAATCCTGTAGATTTTTTATTTTTGATACTTTGTTTCAAGAATTCACTTTTGCAATAAAAAACCGAAAAGTTTCCTGTCGCACCTCAACCTATAGCTACTGGTTGACCCAGTTTCATTCGATCCATTGCAGTAGCGTCAAGACCACCAGTTGTTCCACAAATGTTACATTTCAATCTTTTCTGGTAGTAAAAGGGCAACACCGGAATAAAAAACAAAGTAACGCAATTAATTGTTCTCACGGCAAATGCACTTTGATTGTGACAATGGCCACAGTAGCAAGGGATATTTCCTATATCTGGTAATGGCTTATTAAACTCTTTGACTTATAAATTGTTGTCGTTAGTACGTATTGCATGTTTATCACGGCTAATGGCGGGAAAAAGTTTGAAAAAAAACTATTGGAATACATTAAGTTTGTGAGGGATGTTTCGCTTCTGGTACCGAGACATGGTATTCCTTGTAAAATAAACACGCTATTCAATTTATGCTGACTGTGTTAAAACCTGGTGCCATATTGATATATTATATTCCATTCGTCTGTATGAATGTTATTACCCATTTTAAACCGTTTAACAGGCCATTCTAAACTGTATTTGTGATAGAAATTACCTAGTAAGGCAATAATTATTAAAAACTGAACCCGCTAACTATAGCCAAGGGATATTGATATATTCAATTATACATACATCCAATGAGAAAGAAACAGAAATCCATGGTTACTTTTTAGTTAATGTTGTGGCCAGAATACTGGGATAATTATCGTCTATCTTTTATAGATCAAAAAAAAAAAATCCAATTAAAATAATCAAACAATTGAGTCTATTTTTGATGATTCTTGTAATGGCTTCTATATCAGCGATTGCAATTGTCTAGATGAATGTAGTTGGCACTATATTATAGTAGTATATGAAAATGAAAAAGAAGAAGTTGAAAGTGAAATTCGGTCAAGTTTTTTTATTTGATTGCTGCTGCTAGTTTTTCTTGTAAATAGTGCGGGATAAGAAAGAAATATTGTACATTGGGTCTCAAAAGTTTTGAGTGGCGGTTCAAATTGTTTTTTCTCGTTTGTAAAGTTCAAGTTTCATAGTTTGAATCGTCTAATACCTTTTCAGCTTTCCTCGTGGTCTCTTGTTGATTCTAGTTCTTTTCACTATTGTTAATAATCTCTTTAACATGTAATTGTACTTTACTTGGCTTTAGATATTGTTGAATGAACTATTATGTAATTTAATAAGGTTGACTGTTCAAAACGCACGTTTTGTTTTGTCTCGTTTGAAAGTGTATTTTATTTATTCGTTATGGCAGCATACATTTGTCAAGGATAGTATACCACCTTTTTGGCAAATGCAAATCCTTTAACAAATTCTTTCGGGGAGAAGATAATACGTGAATGGGAAATTTGCAAAATATAGTCTGTAAACTGTTCAATTATATTGAATAGAATTTTGGATGGAATTGGAGGAAATTTAGGTCCAATCTTTTATCAAATCATATTTCAAACCCAAACCAATTTTCCCGGGGTCAAATCCTTTTAGTAAATGAATTATTTGCAATTCCAGAACTATTTCTTCTTCTGCCACTATTCTATCCATCCACATTATAGATTCACATTCACATTCATCTTCAAATATGGATAATTACATATAGCTAAATTAAAACGTTTAACGACAAAACACTAATTTTAGCAGGATTCATTACGTTCTCATATCAGTAAGAAAAACACGCTAGTTGTAAAAATACTTGGGATTATTCTTATTCAATGTGATAGCTACAGCTATATAAGTTTCTTTTACCAGTACATAAAACTGTAATCAAATGACAAAAGACAAAGAAAAGAACAACAATAGAGATCTAATTATAAACAATTATCGTTATGAGTCCCAGCCTCACCATCACGAACCAGCTCAAGATCTTTCTACAATCACGTATTATCAAAGGAAATAACCAAAGTTTTAACAGCACATGACAACTTACTCAAAACAGTACTATTATATGGCTAAAAATCAAAATGAAACTTTCCCTTTAAAGTTTTACTATATTTTTTGATTTTTTTTCTTAATGTTAAGTTTCTTGGAAGTTATTACTAAACAACACTAACTAAGAGAAAAACCTTATTCAAAATTTATGCTGATGTTGTTATTAGTGCTAGTCACGTTCTCATTGTTGTGATGTAGTATCTAATAGAAGTAAACTTTATTATCGTACCGTTGTTGTTGTTATTCTTGGTCAACGTGCTCAAATCACTTTTGTGACAAAATATGTACGAGAATTGATTTGAAAGATTCCACAAATTTTCAATATCTGAATGATACTAGTTACCAAACTTTATCAATTAAACCGCGTAATCAATCCCAAAAAAATTACATATCCTAGTTTCTTTATATGAATTTGATTTGATCTTAGTATATCGAAGGAGAACAAGTGTTTGTATTACACTACTTACTAATAAATTACATTCTTAACTACCATAAGTTTAGTTAAGTTTAGTTTAGTTGAGTTTAGGTTAGTTTCTTTTTCTTTCTTTTCTTTTTTCTTTGCATCTGTTGCTTTTGATTTTTTATTTTTTTTGTTCGCGCAACGTTGACAAAAATAAATTTATTTTTCTGATTGCCTGTGTCTCTCTCACCAAAACACCCTCCGAGTCAAATTATTTTAGAGCAATTACTACTTTTACCACAACAACTCCCCTAGTGATTCTTCTTTCTTACTACAAATTTGAGTGTTTTGATTATTTAAACCTTGGTATATAACTGGAAACAACATTTCATATACATACAGTTCACCTTTTTGGCCAAGTCTATGCTCATTTAAAGAGAACATCAAATAAACTAGACTAACACTATTATCCCTTATTAGGATCAACCATGAAGTTTTCCCACTCATTACAATTCAATGCTGTTCCAGAATGGTCCTCGAAATATATTGCTTATACCACTTTGAAGAAATTGATTTACTCTTTACAAAGAGATAATTTGAGAAGGACTTATCAACAAGATGACGAAGAAGCAACTTTAGAAGGATCACATTTGATCGGTGCAAATTATGCTTCCATGGGTCAAACTCAAGATGAATCTGCATCAGCCGTGTTTATAGCTGCACTTGATGCCGAATTAAAGAAAATCGATACATTTTATCAACAACAAGAAGGGTTTATTTTCAGTAATATGAATGATTTGATGAATGACATTGATAATTTTGAAAGAGAAGTCGACGAATCTTTGGCATTACCTGGAAGCAACAAGAATTTTCAAGGTGTTGTTAAACAAAATCGTAGAGTTTCTGGTAGTTCACAGGATAACTACATTACAAACACAACGGATCCTGACACGGAATTCACTCAACCAGAAGATGATGACGACGATGACGATGAAGAGGATGCATTAACTAGCGCTTTTCAAGAGACCAGAGGGAGAAGAAGAGGAGGATCTGTTCCAGAACTTCATGAAAATGAACATCAATTGCGTCATACACGATCTATAGATGATTATGCTACAAAATCACCAAAAATCTGGAACGATTTAAATAATGCTACTTTGTCAAATAATGTTCCACCACAATTACTCTTGTTGAGTGAGAATAGAATCATTTTAAGAAAGCGAGTCATTGGATTATACACCACATTATCTGAATTAAAATCTTTTATCGAATTGAATTACACCGGGTTTAAAAAAGCATTGAAAAAATTTGATAAATCATTGAATACTAACATTAAAGATAATTATTTGGAAAATTTACCCAACAATTCCTACATTTTTAAAAAATCAACCATGAAAAAAGTTGATGAACATTTGGATTCATTAGTCAAACTTTATGCATTAATTTGTAATCATGGTGATGATTTAGAAGCTGCCAAACAAGAATTATCAATCCATTTACGTGAACATGTGGTTTGGGAAAGAAACACCGTTTGGAGAGATATGATAGGATTAGAAAGAAAATCATATGCTGCCAATTCAAAATTGATGAATCGAAGTGATGGGAATAATGATGAAAAAGAGGATGGTTCAGGTAATATGAAATTGATGCTGAAATTCAATATATCTTTGAAAAACCCGGTTGTGATAAAATTGATATTGATTTTTGCTGTCACAGTGTTTTTATTAAATGTATCTCCATTTGATGATTCTGCACAAAGAAACTGTTTTGCTTTGTTAATTTGTGCATCATTACTTTGGGCAACTGAAGCTATTCCATTATTTGTTACGTCTTTAGTTATCCCATTATTGATTGTTGTGTTAAACGTTGTTAAAAATGACGATGGTTCAATCATGGAAACTGTAGATGCATCAAAATTCATATTATCAACAATGTGGAATTCAGTCATTTTATTATTGTTGGGTGGGTTTACTTTGGCTGCCGCTTTATCGAAATATCATATTGCTAAATTGATTTCAACTTGGATATTATCTAAAGCTGGAACTAACCCAGCAGTTGTATTATTGACTATTATGGGAGTGGCCCTTTTCGCCTCAATGTGGATTTCAAATGTTGCTGCACCAGTCTTGTGTTTTTCATTGATTCAACCATTAATCAGAACTTTACCAAAAGGGTCAAGATTTATCAATGCATTGATAATGGGTATTGCCCTTGCTTCTAATGTAGGTGGTATGGCCTCACCAATTGCTTCTCCACAAAATATGATCGCTATTGGTGCTATGGAACCTCAACCATCTTGGGGTGAATGGTTTGTTGTGGCTCTTCCTGTTTGTGTTTTGGCATTGTTGTTGATTTGGGTATTTTTGTTAATTACTTTTAATTGCAATTCTAGAAACACTCATTTAGTAGCAATTAGGACAATTGACGATAAATTCACTGGAATTCAATGGTATATCATTATAGTATCATTTGGAACTATTTTGCTTTGGTGTTTAGCTTCTAGATTGACAGGTATATTTGGAGAAATGGGTATAATTGCTTTGATACCGGTGATCTTGTTTTTCGGTTCTGGATTATTGACTACAGAAGATTTTAACAATTATCCATGGAATATTGTTATCTTAGCCATGGGAGGTACCGCTTTGGGTAAAGCTGTTGCCTCATCAGGTTTATTGAATACAATTGCCGTCACTATTCAAAGTCAAGTTGAAGGGTTTTCATTATTTGGAATTATTTTAACTATTGGAATTTTTGTATTAACTATTGCTACTTTTATTAGCCATACCGTGTCAGCATTGATTCTTATTCCATTGGTTAGTGAGCTTGGTCACAACATGCCTGATCCTCATCCTAGAATGTTGATTTTATCTACAGCATTATTGTGTAGTGCAGCTATGGGATTGCCAACCTCTGGATTCCCCAACGTTACTGCTATTTGTATGACAGACGAATTTGGCAAGCCATATTTGACAGTGGGGACGTTTATTAAAATTGGGGTTCCTGCTTCAGTGATAGCTTATGTCATCATTGTAACAGTCGGTCATGCAACTATGAAAATTATCAATTTTTGATAGAAGTACAAATGGGAAAAAAAAAACAAAAAGGGGTTTACTTAGATGGAAAGAAGATGTTTATTGATATAGAGGATGTGTGTGTAAGTCAAGAAACGAATAGATTAAATAGTACAAATGGATATTTAAGTAAATGAAAGAATAAAAAAAATACACATTCCAATTGATAGTACAGAATAAAAATATTAGACCGATAGGTTTGATAAAGAATGCTCAATTGAAAAGCGATCATTCCAAGTAATAAATTATAGGCTATCGAATGCAACACATTGTTTCTGTGTTAGGTATTCGGAGATTTGAATCATTGAATGATCAAATCGGTTGAAAAGACCTAGACCAAAAAAAAAAATCAAAAGAATGACAAAAGATAAACCGATGACGTAATACAATATTAAGTTGGTTTTTTATTCGTTCAATTGAGTGAATTAATTCTATTTTATCACTATTGCCACGACTCTCCAATTTCGACAATTCAAATAAAGGAAACGATTCCCGCTCCCCACTTTTTATATTAAATAATCTTTCCATTTTCTTTTATTTCCGTTGCTATTGTCTTTGTTTTTTTCTAATCAATTTTATTCTATATATATATTATATAATCATTCTATTTTTCTTTCCTTTCTTTCTTTTACTTCCTTCTACCCTTCTTTTTTTCATTTTCATAGAAGATTTTCCTTTTTTTTTTTTTGGCGATTGCAACAATAATTATCTCCTGTGGGTTATTGAAAGAATCTCTCATAGTCAATTATAAATCTATGTATGAGTGAGATTTGGAATCAATTAAAGTGCCTAATTACTAATCAAGATCTCAATACTATTAAACATTTCCCACAACCTACCACTACTACCACTCAACAAATCGATTGCTTATCAATTTTAAATTATCCATTTATTCCAACTTTATTACTAAATTATTGGAATCGGAAAACTTATCTGGAAAAGAAATCTTTACTTTTACAAATTTCATTGATACTATCAATTTCTTTATATATTCTTACCCCTTCATTACCATTTTACAAACAAAAACCCATGTTTTCCAAACGTCCAGACAAACATACCACTGGTTTTATCAATTTACGAAATGACTGTTTCGCCAATTCCTCGTTGCAGGCATATTCATCTGTGCCTTCATTGACGGATTATTTGAACAAGTTTATTGCTAGTTACCGTCAATTGGTTGAATTTGTTAAACTGAACAATATCGACATTCAAGAATTAATCAACTTACGTTTGGAATTAAATAAAAATTTGCAGAATTCAAAATTCAAACGGTCAAATTCTACATTTGAAGTACCTTTGCATATGGCCATGGCATCGATGGTGAAAAAACTACAAGAAACAGAAATGACAACCAGAACTATAAGTGTTTGGACTTTTCTTCACGAATTAGAAAATATTTTCAACGCCAAAATGTCTAGATCTCAACATGATGCTCATGAATTAACTCAATTAATTAATGAAACTTTAGAAAATGAAAACTTGAAATTTAAAAGTTTTGTGAGATTTATTACTTTGAACTTGGAAACTATTTTGAAAAGAATTCCTGATCCTCAAGATTATTCTCAATTAGATAAAATTGTTGTACCTGAATTCCCATTTGACGGGTTGATTTTGAGTCAAATGACTTGTTTGACCTGTCATGGAGTTTCCCAACCAAATTTCACACCATTTGTTATACTTACATTGCCAGTGCCTATGACCACCACCACTAATTTGGAAACATTATTGGAACAAAACGAAAGTGAACAAATTGAAGGTTATCAATGTATTAAATGTCGAGTTAGTAAAATTGCCATGAATGAAGAGCATTTGAAACGTCAAATTCCATTGGAAGACGTTGATTATATTAACAAGATTATTGACTTAAATAACAACCCGAATTTGTGCATTAATGAAGATTTACCTGAAGATTTAGAGAACTTTATCAAGAATTATAATGTTGAAGGGATTGATGCTTCAAGAATCACTTCGACAGTTCAGAAAAAATCACAAATTTTGAAACCTCCAAAAATATTTGGATTGCATCTTTCACGTTCTTCTTTCGATGGCCAAGTAGTAACTAGAAATTCATGTCGAGTCAAGTTTTCAGATAAAATGACATTATCAATAGGTAAAGAGTATCATGATAAATTAAAGCAATTTCAAACTATGGTGCAAAAAGAAGACGAAAAGTTGAGAGAAAAATATACGTCTAATGTCTTGACCACAGATGAGAATGATATGGAAGACGAAGATGTACAAAGAGAGGATATTGATGAGAAGGGGGAAGAAGATGACGATGACGACGACGAAGATGTTACAACCGATGATGGCACTGCTACAGAAAACGGTACCGATGATTTAGATGATGAGACAGATGAAGAGGAAGATGATATTTCATCTGTCATGTCGAGAGAAACTGAAACTCAATCAGTCACTACTTCTAGTACCATCAGACCAAATTCTGGACCAACTGGTCTGTCTCAAGAATACTCAATAAATCTGGCTCCAATTTCTCATAAGCAAACTGATAATTTGAAAGAACTTTTCAAACGATTCAAATTTAATGATAATGATTTGTACAAGTATCGTTTGAGAGCTGTTATTAAACATATGGGATCACATACTCAGGGTCATTATGAATGTTACAAGCATAAACCACTTTATGTGAAAGACAAAAATGGTAACATTTTCAAATTATCACCAGAGATTAAAGATGAATTAACTGGTGAAATTCATTGTGAAGCCACTCCTGTTGAACTGAACCCTGCTCAGTCCAATGCTAATAATGGTTCAGCTACAATGCGTTCGTCTAGTAGTGGTTCAAGTGAAAATGATGAAGGGTTCCGTCACAAGTTTTCAACCATGATGGGTCGTAGACCTTCTGTATTCCAAGCTAATCCGACTGGCGTGGAAGAAATCTTACTGTCTGGTTTACAAACTCCAGCTGAAATTTTGGTGGATGATCCTAATCAAAACAATTTCGAGAATGCTTTTGCTAATCATAATTTTAGAGATGCATTTAACGGCAATAAAGATACTGCCTCCAATAAAAAACAAGAAGAGGAAAAGAAAGTGAAAATGAAAAAAATTCCTTCAATCATTTCTAAACCTTATTGGAGAATCAGTGATGCTACTGTCACTGAAGTTAGTAAGGCATCTGTATTAGCTGAGGAAACCACAGTTTATATGTTGTATTATGAAAGAGTTGACAGGAAACAAATTAAACGTCATCATGGTTAGAATTGTCGAGTGCATAAATTTATTTTTTGTTTTATTGTTTTTGTAGAAATATAGATATTTAGAAATAAAACCCTACTTGCATATATTATTGGTATTAATTTTAGGCTTTTGTAAAACAAATTGGGGGATGTTATATTCTTTATGATACTATAAATGTTTAGGCGATTACACGGTTGAACATCGCAGATACTGCGGACCCACGAGCCAGAGAAAAAAAAACCTACAACCAAACCCCCATTCTCATCTAGCGAATCAAAAAGATCGTGTTTCCAATAAAGTCAACCTCTCTTGTTAGTTTATTGTTATATCCATCAACAACCGACAATACACGAAACTACACAAATGACATCTAGACTAGACGAGTTGAACAAAAAACTACAGCAAAATACCAATCAAGGATTAGCATCATCAACATCCTCTTCCTCCCGATCATCATTAAAACCACCAAGTTCAAGTTCATCTCTACGACCACCTCCAACTATGGGTTCAAACAGGGGTTTGTTCCCCGCTATAAATTCAGCTCAACGAGCAGCTAATGCAACAACCACATCTAGTGCTGCAGCAAACCAACGGAAGAAAGTAATTTTACAACCAGGTCATTCGCCACTTGATTGGGCTCAATTAAATAGAACTCAACCACGACACAAGTTACGAGGAGTTCCTGCCAATACTCCACCACCACAATATATTTCGATAAATAAACAAGAATTACAAAAACACAAGAGTTTACAAGATTGTTGGACTTGTATTAATGGTAAAGTTTATAATATCACTCCATATATAAATTTCCACCCTGGTGGTGTTGAAGAAATCATGAAATGTGCTGGTAAAGATGGAACCAGTCTTTTCAATAAATATCATAGTTGGGTTAATGTTGATAGAATGTTGGAAAATTGTATTGTAGGAGTGTTTCATAGAGATTAATATTAATAGACGTTTGTAGATGTTATTATTGAATCTAATTTCCAATCATGGGGTTCTGTAGGGATATAATCAACAATTTGTTCCTGTAATGCAACTCCTAACAAATATGGTTTCCTTTTAAATTTATTATGGAAAGTGGTTATAAATTCATCATAAAAGCCAGCACCATGACCCATACGATTCTTATTCTTATCAAACGCAACACCAGGGACAATTATTAGATCTAAAATCCCAGTTTCCATTGCATCATTTCCAGTTAATGGTTCTAAAAGTTGATATTTCCCCTGTGGTTTAAGTTGGTGTATCGCTTCAAGTGAAGGCATTTCAAGTAATGACATATAATTTGATTTTCTTCCTGGTGAAGAAACATAGTTGCATCGTGGTAGATACACAGACTTGCCCAATTTAAAACAGCTTTCAATAATTTCCATAGTCTTAACTTCCAGATCAGGCATATTCATGAACACAGCTATATTGTTGGCAGTTTTGAAAAACTCATGACTCAATAGATTTTGATGGATTAGATGGGATTGTTTGATTAATGAATCTTGCGTAATGGTTTTTAAATTAGATTTAAGTTGCTTTCGCAATTGCCGTTTGACTTCTTTGAGTGGTAAGTTTGTCATTGTTAATTGGATTGTTGTGAAGGTAATCTGATGAGTTGAGTCTTTTATATGGATCAGTGCCAGCCTGAACAAAAAAAAAATAGTAAAACCTAAAAAATTATCAACACAAACTGACACATAGACACAATTTCTCCACAATTTGAGTTAGCTGATGGCTCTTACTTACACACCCCAACACCATGCCAATGAGAAATAGAAAAATCAAGCCATTTGAAGAAAGAAAAAGAGTTACTGTAGCGTAAGTTGAATTTGAGCACTTTCTCCCCATAAAAAAAAACATCATGGCAACTGTTTTACTAACTTGATTCAATTATAGGTGTAACCGATGTCGATCTAAGAAAACAAAATGTGATGGTGGGTTTCCATGTCTAAAATGTGTCAAATCCAATCAAGAATGTAACATTTCTGCTCCAGAAAGGCCTTCCAATCCTACTGATTTCAAAGAAAAATATGCACAGAATCGAGCCTATACTTGCAAATTAGAAAGAATAATACAGTACTTGTTTCCCGATATCGATTTGAAGTATTTACGAGAGAACACTGACACATTTGAACGAGAAGTGTGTATAAATAAACTGAAATTACCTCGTGTTGGAGTTCCTATAACGTCGACTAAGCCCCCTGAATCAGAAGACAACGAATCAAAATTGAACTCACTCAAGAATTTCAATCATACCTATGTATCTCCAACAGACCAAAGTTTTATTAGATTTATTGATAATAGCAAAAATCAAAGGTTTATGGAAAGAAATACATTGGCAGCTAGTGTTTTTGCCAATAGTAACATATATGCCAAACACAATTTACAAGTCTTAGTTCAAAATGCATTAGAAGTTTTCCCTGATGATAATAAAATACGTAAATTGGTAGGAATTTTCTTAAACATTTGTGAAACAAATTATTTTTATGTTCATCATGGACGATTTTATAAACAAGTGGATCAATTACTTTTAAAAAGACAAGAAAATGATATAGAATATTTAGTCAATAATTGGACAACTGTAAGTATTGTGCTGGTCATGCTTGCTCTTGCTAGTGGATTTGAATTCATTGCTGACAATTCACCAATGCCCAAAGTCACTCCTGATACAACACCAGGGTTAATGTGTTACTATGCCGCATTACCATTTGCTGGGTTTTTAATTGATTTGAAATCAGTGGAAAGTATTCAATGTTTACTTATATTTGGAGTGTTTATGACAACGAACAAATTAGAAAATTTCCAATCAATAGATGGTGGTTATACATTTATGAATTTAGCATTAGAAATTGCCATTGCCAATAAATTGCATTTAAAAGAACCGTTTGAGAATTATCCTGAAGAAGATCGTGAAGTTTTCAAGCGTCTTTGGTGGACTTGCTATACTATGGAAAGAAGACACGGTGTGAATATTGGAAGAGTCGAAACAATTGCACCTGAGGATATAACTGTTGAATTACCCGTTGATATGCGTGGTCTTTATAGTAATCTTGGACTTTCAAATCATTTAAGTCAGATATCAATTATTCAAATGAATTATATTTTCAGAGATATTATGGATTTATTCTGTTCAAAATCAAAATCACACAAAGATCAAAGCATATCGATAGATCCTAAAATTATTAGGAAATTTGTTGAGGATTTAGAAGAATGTAAATTGAATTTTCCCAATTATACCAAGATTGATAATTTAGATCCTAGCTCAACAAGATATCGTGCTTGTATTCATTTGAATTTGACTTATTATTTGGCAAAAATTTATATTGGTAAGCCATTCCTACTATATAAAGTTGAAAATTACAAACGATTAAATGAGAATAATGGATATGAATCGGCATTTGTTGATCATTTATCATCGATTTGTATTGATGCAGCATTTTGTTCCGTTGAATTATTATCAGAATTACAAAAATATAACAAATTGGGATTATTTTCATGTACTGACATTAATGTCTGTAACATTGCCCTATTTGCCATTTTGGTGTTTTTGAAAATTGATCGATCAGAAACAACATTATTATTTTTGAGGAAAGGTTTAAGTATTTTGAAAATCATGTCGGATGGAAGTGCTAGTGCTAAACTGGCATTACAAAGACTTCGAAAATTGGATAAATTAGTATGTGATCTCACTGAATTGGATGATATGGAAAAAGATTTAAATCCACATAATGTTTTGGGTCATGAATCTGCATCAAAAGCATTCCCCATGGACACTAGCAATCAAGATGCAGTTTTGGAATTTGGAAATTTACCTTATGTAGATTCCAGTGCAAATTTAGGTGGGTATATGAATACTCAACAGTATTTTTTTGACGATATGGATAATATTTTAATGTCGGTAGATGATGATATTTTCAATCTCCAGAAATGGCTGGATATATAGGTATGCAGTAGGGTAAGATAGTCACATAGCATTGGTTTGCTACGTGCACAATCATTTAAACTTTCAAAGGTAAATATCATCACACTACATGTTTCTTCTCTTGAGCTGCTTTGACTTCTTACCTGTGAACCACTCACACACTATAACTCTTTCAAAAAATTACATATATTGTACATGTTTCTACACAATTCTTACAACTGATAAATCTATCTTCTTGATGAACTAATAAAAAAAACCGAGGATGAAGTGAAAGTAAAGAATCTGCTATAGCTTACTTCTTTTTACCACTTTCTTTGGGCAATTTGATCAACGAGAGGTACTTTAATGCACCTGCTCGAGCATTCTGGTACAATTGTGACAATTGTGGACTGTTGATTTGTGCAAGCGTTTGATTCACTTTCAAATCCATTTGTTCAACCACCACTTTTGTATATTGATTAGAATCAAATCTCAATTTGTTAAACACCACAATGGCCACAAACACCAATACTTGTACAGAGACTTCAACTATGTTACGTCTAAACAATAACAACAATGCACTAGGGATTAATTGGAACCCTGAAACAACCAACAATACAATTTCTGCATTGGATGCAGCAATCAATGCTGGTTGGTTGAATTTGCTAGTAAAATTTGAAATCATGGAACTGATTCTGCTTTGTGTGGCAATGTCACCAATAAAAACAGATAATAAATGGTTTTGGAAATAAGTCAACACATGAAACACGGCAAAAATGGCAAATGAATATAAACTAGACCCTGTTTGGCCAATAATAAAACTCGAGACATAAAATATAACAGCCAACAATAAATATTGTACATTTTCATCACGCAACAATCTGATATTGATGCTTGAAAGTTTAAAAGTAGATTTGAAATGGATTTGTCTAATAACAATCAAATACGTCAATATAATTGATAATAATGAAAACCGGTAGTATTTCAAAGAAGAATGACGATTCCAAAACCCTGTAAGGGTACTAAGAATGAAAAATAACACTGCGAAAACATGGCCAAGGAACCAATAAAACTGTTGTGTTTTAGCCAATGTCACAAGTTGTTGTAAAGGAGTTCGGTATCTGAGATTAGCAGAGTTTGTAGGTGTAGGTTGTGTTGGTGGCATTGATGTATATAATGAGTAATAGGGAAAGCAAGGGTGATGGAACAAGTGACACTGTCTGAAAGCAAAGAGGATTTGATTGCTTTTAATTGATAGTAAATTGTATTTTTTTTTGGCCTCTCCATTACTTTTTTTGTTAATAAAAATTGCCATCGTAAATTGCCTCGCGTTAAAGACAATTATTTAGTTAGTAGGGCAATATCGTACTAACTTACACTTCTTTTCTTTCTCTAAAATGTGGTGTGTGATGTGGCATGCCAACTCTTTTGCAATTATTATTTATTAGATAAAACTGAAAGTGTATATATTATTAATAAATTCTTATATATAGTAATAGAAAACTAAAATAAAAGACAGAAAACAAATAAGTTTAAAAAAAAGAATATTAAATTAAATTGAATTAAAAAATTAAAACTTGATTCAACAATGTGGAACCAAAATTATACCGAAACAGCAGCAAATTGCTTCACATTCGAAAAAGAAAAAAAACAAAGATAATTAAAAAGAAAATCTTGTAGAAAACAAATAATTAACGAGATATCAGGGGGGAATATGACGATGGGCAAGATTGAATCTTGATCAATTGTTCATCAACGTAGCCCTTAAATACGTTCTTCAGCTTCGGCTTGTGCTTGAGCAACACCAGTGTCTGGAACACCTGATGGAGCAACAGCAGTATCACCAGAATGTCTTGGGGTTTCACCAACTGCTTTTTCAACATCTTCAGTAGCAGTTGGAGCATGTTCATTTTCTGGTTTCAAATGGAAATGCCATATTTTGGTGAAGAATTCTTCATCAACGTTATTAATGGCAATCCAAGTCAAGATAATTGGAATAACACCAAAAGTGATCAAATCCAAAATACCATAGAACACTGCTTCTGAATCTGGTTGAATAACATTACCACCTTCACTCAAACCCCAAGCAACTGGGTACAAAATCCAAACAATAACAAAAGCAAGGATAAGAGCATTGCCAAAGACTGAATGAGAAGATGAACCAAATGAAACAATCACATCATTAATGACTAAATAAATAGCAAACAATTGGAACACAACAGCAAAAATGAAATAACCCCATTTGTAAGTAGATTCAATTAAAGCACCAATCAATAAACCCAAGACGAAAACTTCAATTGCCAAAACTCTAGTAAACAAAGCTTCAAACAAAGAAATGAATTTCTTAAGCAAATCAGACTCATCTTCAGTAGTAGTAAAGCTGGTATTGGTGATAATTTGGAAAATAGCCAACACTAATGGCCAACCCAAGAACCAAGCAACAAATTTTGCATAAAAGATTTGTCTAAAACCAGTACCAGCATGGTTGAATTCTGTCAAAATCCAAGTATAGCCCAAGTTAGAAGCATAAGTATAGTAAGCAAAGGCAAAAACAGCACTATTAAATAATGGGATAGTCAATAAAGCTCTCTTCAAACCAGATTTTCTAACGTCAGTAAAACTGTAAATGAATCCGTGCACAATTGCAAATAATGCAAAAACTGAAAAAACAGCCCAAAGCCAATCACTACCATGTTCAGTGATATGTAAATCAATAATTGGGTTTGGTGGGTTCACGTTAACAGCATCATTACGTTTGATGATATCGGATAAAGTTGAAACAGCAGCGGACATTGTGATTATTAAAGGTGTTTTTTTTTTCGTTATTATATATTATTATTTAGTTTCCTTTGGATTGATTATGATTGCAAAATAATTTTAGATAAGACTAAAAGAAAAAAAAAGAATTGTAAGCAAAGGGGGTAAGGGAGGAAGTTTTGTGTTAGATTGTAGTTGAGGGTATAAAGTAAAGACAAATATAAAAAAATCAAAAACCAAATAATAATCCTTCTTTTTCTGAATTAAAAAAAATAGGGGTAAATATCTACCCCTATTTATATTTTCTCTTTTAACATATATAAGGGATTGGATTTCACGAAAGTTTGCTAGCAGGTCATTAATTTAAAAATATGAAAGAAAAGAGGGATATAAAAATTTAGTGGTATTGTTTGTGTGGTGGTGGAAATATTTCGAATAATCGACACGGAGTATGTGGATGCAAAAAAAAAAATAGAAAAACATACACACAAGGGAAACAAAGGCAAGGCAGAAAAAGAAATAAACACATAAACTAAATGAGAATATCGAATAACCCTCTCAAGAATAGTGGAAACAAAGGAAAAAGGAAAGCAAACCTTGCAGATGATCACACATTACCACATTCATTTATTTATTTTCAAACTATAAACTTTTCCAGAATGAAATAAAGGGAAACCTTAACAAAATGAAACAAATTAGTAATAAATGGTTTATAAACTTTTCGAGGGGGGAGAGAAGTAAAAGAAAAGTGACAATTGGTGTAAATTAACAAAGAGAAGGGGAAGGGGGGAATGGAGTTGGAAACAATGATACACACAAATAAAGGAAGAAAAATCCCTCGTTTACTCCAAACATCCCACTAGACGGTTCTAGGCTCAATGTGTACATATGATCAAAGGAAGAGTTATAAGATTTCCCACTACCACCCACATGTCATCTTTATTTTTTACATTTGTTTTTTGATTTGAGTTTGCTTGTTAAGTTTATTTTAATTTTACTGGCTGTTGTTGTATTGTTGAGTGTTTCACTACACGGGGCTTTCCAAAACCTTTTCTCAATATCAACTAGTTAAAAAAATAATGCATGTGCTTGTTATGTGGAAAGCAATTTGTCATTATAAGATCAAGAGATGGGGGTGTTGTTGAGGATTGACACTAGCAAGCGAATGGAATCTAAGGGACCGGATCATAAGGAATAGGTAACATAAAAAAACACCATAACCAGAGAAAGGTCATGGAAAATGTAAATTATTCGAACCACTAAACGCTAAATGCAAAATCATGAAAGTAAACAACAAACTGTGGAGTCTACTATTCATTGACAAACCTTACATCTTTTTTTCGACTTACTCATATGGTTTGTAGTCTAATCCGTCCTACCCGAGCCCACCATGAGCATTACCAGAACTTAACCATTGTATATGCGTGGTATTTGAGTATTAGTCAAACCATACTAATGCGTAAAATGGTCTGAAAGGTATTTTTCTGCATATCCATGTGTGGATGTATTAAGAGTGACTCTAAACTACAGTTTGCAACCGAATTGCAATTAACCCTTATAGCAAACATTTTAGTAGTGGTCACCAAGTGTATATCCATTATAATTTTCTTATATTACTAAAGCTTTATTTGAGGAGAAGAATTGATTTGTAGTGTTTAAAGTAGTACCCGTCTTTCCCTTCTTCATTGCATTTTCTTGAAAATACTTGACATGTCAATGAATGGATTAAACCAAAAATCTCAACGTTACATACCAATTAGAAAGACAAATATTGTAAAGTACAACTGAGTAATAATTAAGCTATTTGCGGCATTTAATATTATGGAACTTAATATACTCAGTTGGTGTTACATCATCACGATAATTGATGGAAAGCAAAAGAATACCAATTAATAAAGTCATTCTCTCTGCATGTTTAACAATAGTCATGTATGTAACTGGCTGACATTCGTCTCTGCTTATTTGAACTTTTAGTTTATTTTTGGTTTTTATTCCTTCTTTAATACCAACCACATATTTAATATTTGAAAGTGCTCCTTTCTCTAAAACCTAAAAAAATCATGACAAAAGTCTATTTTAAATAACCAGAGAAGTACCAATGACGAAAGTTTTATAATGAAAATGCATTTGTTGTGGAAATATCTCGACTAAGTTTCCGGTATTTAGGGTTCACGTAAAAAGTTTAAAAAAAAAGTAGGATGTTCACTATTTGTCAAAGTTTTGTAGAGAATATGTAGCACGAATATTATGGATTCTGGAGACGAAACCTAAATCAGTACAGAAAAAGACGAAGCCAATGTTCCATAATTACTCTATTAGGTAAGTTAATATATTCCATTGCAACCAGTTGGAAAACTATATCTACACATCTTCGTCAAACAAGATCGAACCAGCATTTGTAGCAACAAAAGTAAAGGCAATACAATAAACAGTTTTTGATTGTAAAATTGACATGCAAACGAATTGAGAAAATTAATTAATATGGTACCTTATATTTGAAACTTAAAATTGGAAACAGGTGTTTAGTGTGGTTGTGGACTTTCCCTTTAAGTGTATTGTTAAATATTGGTTGTCGAGTAACTATTGCGTAGTGATAGTCTTCAAAAGTAACTAGCTTGAACTGGTTACTATTTTGCTTGATGATTGAATAAACGTTATTGCAGCCATTCAACAATAATGAATAGCTGTTTAGAACTACTTGGTTTGCATTTTTAACAATTGACAAATGTTCATTGTGGCAGACGCATACGTTGCACAGGTTGAAGTGACAAATACTGATTTATTATATGACTTGTCAATTCTGTCTAAATAAGCTGTTGGAGGTAAATATCTTTACCACAACTTTTTGACGAAACTGCTTCAGAAAAAAAATTTAATCTTCAGCAAGTAGGACTAACGAAAACAATACTGATAAAAAAGAATTTATTCTTTTAATAACAAATATCTACACACATAACGAATTAAAGAAACATTATACTAATTTTTCATTTGAAAACAACAGAATAGGTATTTTGAAATAATGAATTTGAAAAAATGAAGAATTGAAGTTGCAACTAAATTCCATTTAGGCTTGATTTTCTCTGGATTCGGAGTTAGAGTCTTCATTCATCAATTTATCTTCTTCGTGTTCAACTTCCATCTTTCTTGCCAATTCGGCATCGGAAGCAATAGGAACGGTTGGTTGCCAAGATCTTGATCTCCAAGCAGGAACACGTTCTTCCCACATTTGACCAATTTCTTCCAATCTTTTACCCTTGGTTTCTGGGAATCCAAAGTAGACATGGGTAGCCATAGCGAAACAGAAGACACCATAAATGATATATGTTTTCCAGCTAATATTCTTGAAACCAGTTGGGGTATACATGGCAATAGCGAAATTCAAAATCCAATTGGCAGAAGTGGAGATGGCATTACCACGTTGAGCAACTCTGTTATCACCCCATATTTCAGCACAGTAGACCCAAATACCGACCCCCCAAGTAAAGGCAAAGGAAGCAACGAACAAGTAGCAACAAGCAATGGCACCTTTGGAGGCAGACTTATTGTCTTCTGGAATTCTAATGTTGACTGAGTCGTTACCACTATCTGGCCAAGGAATTGAGTATTGACCCAAAATACCAGCAAGACCGAATTGGAAAGCCATCATCATAGTGGCACCACCAATCAATAATGGTCTTCTACCTACTTTATCAATAAAATATAATGCAGGCACGGTGACACAAGTGTTGATAACATATTGAATGGATGAAGCAACCAAGTTACTGTTACCAGAATAACCAGCCATTTGGAAAATATAAACGATATAGTACATCATAACGTTCATACCAGTCAATTGTTGCCAAATTTGAGCGAAAATAGCAGTGAAGGTTCTTTGAATGTATTTTTTGGTGAATAAAGTAGCATATCCAATTTGTTTACTGGACTCCTCCAATAATAATTGATCTTTGATTTCAGAAATTTCAATCAAAACATCAGGATTTTCACGATCACCATGAGCTTGGATCTTGGCAACAATTTCTTCAGCAGCTTCCCATTGACCTTGTTTAGCCAACCAACGAGGAGATTCTGGAATAAAGAAACAACCCAAGAACAAACAAAGACCAGGGACAATTTGAAGTCCCCAAGCAATTCTGAATGAAGCAACACCATTAATGTGGCCCAATCCGAAGGATAAGTAAAACATGATCATGATACCCAAGGTGACAAAGAATTGGAACATACCACCGATAAGACCTCTAATTTTTCTTGGAGCCAATTCAGCACCATAAACTGGAGCAACAGCAGAACCGAAACCAACACCAATACCAGAAATGATTCTACCAATAATCAATTGAGCACGATTTTGAACTGATGATTGAATAGCAGCACCGACCATCCAGAAGAAAGCACAAGTCAATAATGATAATCTTCTACCAAAGGGTTCAGAAACAAATGAGGAGGCAATAGAACCAAAGAAAGAACCCAAAGCCATGGATGAAGTAATGAACCCTTGGATATCCGATCCTGGGGAATTGAAATACCTCATATAATGTTCAGCACCAATAAAGGCAGACATTGAAGAAATATCAAAACCAAACATCATACCAGCAATGGTGGATATACTAGCGATGAAGAAAACATTGTAAATTTTTGGAAGCTTGTCCAAATAAGTATTGATTTTTAAAGCAGGTCCAGAAAAGATTCTTTCGATCTTGGACGACATGATTCGTTGAGATTATAAGTGAAGATTGTTAAGTTGGAAAAGTAGTGAAGAGAAAAATTGGTAAGACGTTTGAAACAAAAGAGGGGAGACTTACATGGGTTTATATAGTTATTGTTTCGGAAGAAATGTAAAGTGTTGTACTCCATCGAATAAGCTTGACGGATAAATGTTTCAACAGTTTTTATTGGGTGTATTTCATTTTTGTGTTACAAAATGATACTATTATAAAGTGTTGAATCCACTCTTTACTCAAGTTTCTGGGCCTTCTTCCCCGACTAATTCTTCCCCAAAACAACAGTGTACATGGTTTGTAAAAATTTTTGTATCGGTTCCAAGACTTCCTGCACATTTTTTTGTTTGTATTGAATTAATAGTTTTTGTGTCGAATATTTGTGTAAATGACGAAACAAACCAGAATGGTTTTCATCTCCACCTTTTCAAAAAAAATGTCACTGTTTTTGCTAGTCGTTTTACGGTCATTTGGCAAATCATCGTAAGAAATGACTTTCTGATTGCAGGTGCATAATTATTAAGTTCTTTATGGTTATGCATACATTGGTATGAATATTTTTTAAGGTTTCTTTTTTTTTTTATCAAATTATCAAGCCATTTGATTGTGACTCTACAAATTTTTCAATTCCCCTTCAACCTTGAACAATGAAAGCACCTTCATGGCAAAAAAAATTCATGATCAAAAAAGTCTTATTGAATTGTTCTACTAAACAATCAAGAAATGCCAAGGAAAACCACTTGTGGCGATACTGTACTGGTAATGCCATGCATTTTGTTGCCTCACGCCCCAAACTTTTGTCATTGCTCGCGAAAAGTTGCAAAAGATAACTGAAAAGGTGCACCGGAAAAATATCCAGCTGCAAAAGTATTCGAAAGGCACATTTACGGAGTGTTAAGAGTTGTAAAGACATATACAGAATATTGAAAAGAGAAGACCGGGGTATGTATGAAGACTGGTAATAAAAGCAAGTTTTTACATATCGTAGTTCAATCAAGTGCTGTTTATTTGGTATAGAAATTTCTTGTTACACGATATAGTGAACCTTAGCTAAATTCGTGTAGACTTGCCACTCTCCAAATGAATTGCTGTCTGCACCCCAAAGTACCGTTTAAATGGAATTCCAACAAACCAAAACATTTTCTTAAAATTTCAGGAAAAGAATGTTTAACAAATACAATAAATTAGACGTGTATTTGCTAAAAACAGTAATGCAGAAATAAAAAATTTTTTAGCATTACTGGTCTCTTTATGTTTACTGCTCGGAGAAATCGGAAACAACTGTAGGTTTTCTCGTACGACAGAACTTTTTGGGTGTTTTCTCTGTTGCCAGGTAATTTGCGGATTAATGTTAAGCCTCGTTACCCAGAATTTGCCACTGGTCATGAGAGCAAAAAAAAAATTTTTCTCCAGATTTTATGTTTAATTATTCACTAAATTGAGTAACAAATCATATTTCAGAATAGTCTGGGGCTTTGGACCACATTTTTGTGCAGAACCATCGTTAATTATCGTTCCATCAAAATAACGCTTTTTTTAAAAAAAGGCAGTGTTTGTGTATAATTTTTTCTGGATTAACAAATGGTCGATTAGTAATTCGCCAAGGTGGGGTAATAATTGCGTGTTGAAATCTTCATCTATAGTTTACATACTCAACTGGAGTAACCAAGCTACCCCGTGTTGCTCGGATAATTTACCAACTAAGAAAAAATTGAACCTCTGTTCTGGAGTAACTCCACAGGTATTAAGAAGATCGCGGATAAACCGCATCCTTACTATTATTACAAGATTTAAATTGACATTAAAACATATCTATCGGAATAGTTCCAGCTGGGAATAATTACACCCACTGGGCAGAGAAAATCTATTTCCATAACAGAGGCTATCAAATAGAAGCTACATTAATTAGTTTCGAAAGGTACTTTTGTGGGGAATGCAGACTCCAGTAAACCAAAAATGAGACCACTTGGAAACCATGTATCTGTTGTCTGATACTTAAATAAGCCACATTGGAGAATCATGGGTAGTTTAACTGGTGAGGAGAGTGCAAACTAACTAACGCTCTCTTGTGGGATTTCCAGGTCCAAGAATTGTGTAACTACGTTTCATAATCTGTGGAGTGACCATAATTTAAGCCTCCCAGTTTGACATGAATTATATAATTTTCCAAACAATATTCAACCCTTTCAATTGTTTCATATGAACAGACCGTCTACTCATTAAGCTCGTTTTTTCAATGATTGAGTGCCTTTTGAATGGATTGATTTTCTTAGTAAATTCTGATTTGATGTAAACTTATGTTATACAATGTTGCGAGTTACTTGTTACTCCTCATCTTTTGGCTTATCAACCTCTTCTAAAAAAAAGAAACTCCATCAAACCTCTTACACCATGGTCAGTTCTTCATCATACTATTGGACTGGACTTATACTTGAGGTAGTGTATGGAGGTCGTTTTTTTCCCTCGCACAATCTCAAATTGACTAACCTCCGCAGGTGATGATAATAATTGGTGAAAAAAATAACAACGCCTGCCAAAGCTTCCTTCATACTATTTACCCAATTTAACAATATTAACAATGGCATCTGCATCAGCTAAGAAGTTAGCAGTAGCCAATACCAACATATTAAATCAATTATTAATCATTTCCGCATCAATTAACATTATTGTGTTTTTAATTATCTCCATTTTCCATCGTCCATCTTCCTATAAACCATGGATAATTTTCTCCATCCCAAGTATATTATTACAATATTCTTTGGAAAAATTTGGTCGTCCCAAATATACCAATGGTAACTCTTTAGTTTCCAGTGGTGAAGACATTAGATTACCTGGGAGTTTATATGAATATTATTTTGATGTTATCTATTTGACTTGGGGATTCGATATTTTAATGATCATTTTTGGAAGCAATAAAGTATGGTATGGATACTTGATAATTCCTGGATTTGCTATTTATAAATTGAGTAATTTTATCTTACCATTCATTAAAAAGAATAAATCAAATGGCTCTACACCAGAGGAACAACAAGCAGAAACTAAACAAACCAATTCTGCTACTAGTAAACGTCAACAAAAATTGCAAGCTAGAAGAGAAAAGGGGCCAGCTGTTAAATATAGATGAGATAGAACTTTTCTGGAAGTTTAACAGATAGCGCAGTCTCTTTTATGAACAAGACCAATCAAGAATAATAGATGTGGCATTTTATATAGTTAATAAATTTTTGTATTATTAGTAAACTTAAAAAGTCTCTGAATAACTAGTAATTGACACCCTCTACTGAACTCAATATATGTTCAATAGTTCTTCATGCAATACCACTATGTACAATGTTTGTTTGACAGTAAGACAAGTTCTTGGGGTTCGTATACAATTGAATTGTACCACACGACTACCAATATCAATTTGTGTGAGAATCGAAATGGAAAAAAAAAATTCTTTTCAACAATCAAAAACCTTCTTACCAAAGCTATAATATACAACAATTATTTACCCATAATGCCTAAAGTGACGAGCATAGAGAAGTTTATAGAGTTATCAACCGACTTGTTAGCAAACTATCCAACAACAACAACTTTATCAACCACATATACCAATGTATCTAAAAAATCTAAAAAATCAACTTCAGAATCAGCAGCCACATCCAAACCAAAATCAAACAAAATTTCAACTCATGCTGTAAGTTTCAAACTTTATGAACCTAATTCTGGGAAATGTATAAGATACACCACAACCAAATCTAAAGAATTATCACGATTATTAAATTTCATTGGTCCCAAAGGTTTAACTAATGATAATTTACATGTTGTGGGATTAGCTAGTTTAATGACTAATGTGAAATATGAAAAACCAATCGAACCAAGTTTAGAAAATACTCCTATTCCAGAATCAGAGAATTTGGCTACAAAGGAAATTGAACAGAATAAACCTGATGCTAAAGAGGAAAAAACTACTACTGCTACTTCCAGTAAAAAGAAGAACAAGAAGAAGAAAAAGAAGAATTGATAGGTGGATGTTTCGAAATAGATTAATATAATGTACACATGCATATACTTGATAAGGTAATATAGTCATTAATGAGAATACTGATTGTAACGTTGTAGAACTACTGAAAAGGAGAACACTATTTACACCTTCAAACTCTCAAAACAATTAATACTATTATTAAAACAGAATAAACAACAACTAAAAGCTACATATATCCTTAGTTTGCTTTATTGCAACAAAGCAGTCTTCAATATTTCCTCTCCACTTCCTTTCTATTCAAATAATGAAGATGAAAATAACAAATTATCTAAATAAATTTCTCAACCTGGATATCAAGCTTTCACGCTTGCCCGTATATTGCGAGTCATTTTCACCAGCGTTATTGCCAGATTGTAATGAGGCTGTTGATGATGATTTGTGTTCAGGACTAGATGGATAATGTCCAGGGATACGAGGTGAGTTATTGTTGTTTGTGTTAGTTTCACTACCAGTTCTTTCAAGAGTAGATTCAGAATCATGGGGCAATAATACTGGTTTGACTGGCTTATTTTCTTGGAATGTACTAACTATCTCATTTCCTTGGGTGTCGGTGGAAACTCCAGAATTAGCGGCAGTGTTGTATTCAGTTTCTTGGTCCTCGTGTTTTGTATCGAGGTGTTCGTAATCGGAGGAAACTGGAGGTGACGAAACAGCTGCAAAAGACGAGGACGGAGTTAAAACCTGATTCAATGTCTGTTGAGTTGAGGATGGTTGTGGAAGGTCGCCTGACTTCTTAGGAACATTGTCACCGTGCGAATCAATGTCAGAAATAATATCATCCTCAGTAATGATTGATTTCGATGGGGATTTCAGAGATACCACGGGCTCAACAAAACTTTCGTGATCTTCAATACCAATTGCTTCTAAACTTTCATGTTGTTCTGTTGATTTAGGTTGTTCTTTCTGAATAGTTGGTTCTGGTAGATCATTGGCATCATTGTCATTTTTGAGAGCAATTGGTTTGGATGCAGATTTAGCTTCAGGTTTGAGAGCAACAGTTGTCTCAGATAAACTTGACTCCGGTGCATTTTCTTTATCTTTGGATTCACTTGTGGCGCCTGTATTTGCTTTGTTCTCCTTATCAACTTCCTCAACCAACTCATCAGCGTAAATAATATTATTAGAATTGCCATGTTCATCATGAGTCACTTTAAATTGATCATTGACAATCCATTGGTCATCATTAATAATGAACTTGAACACAACATCTTGTCTAGATTCCAATTTTATCTCTTGCAAATATTCTTTGGTCGACTTGATAGTAGGTAATGATCTTGACCAATTGTCAAAATTGCCAGTTATTTGAATAGAATGAATGTTTTCATCTTTCAATGGCCTAGAAAAAAAATTTGTTAGTATCTTGACATTTAAACCCACACGAAATAATGAAACACTGCTTTATTGGTTTTATGATTGACACATTTTTAATGTCTAGAATGGATTGATTGTGTAGTCCAGCTTCATCAAATTATTGATAAGAATCAAACTCCGAATAGGATCAACCACACAAACAAACTAACAACAAAAAATTTCCTTGTACGCGAGTTATCCGCCCCTCCTTGATATCACAAAATCAATATAATGAACAATCTTTCCAGTTGATTGGGGTTGATTTAACATACCATCTAATTGTATAAGTATACAACGTCATTTTCCTAATGATGAAAATAAATCAAACAGGAAATGATTAACTTAAAGAAAGAAGAAGAAAGAAATAGTAAAGGAAAATTGTAGAAGCAAAAAAAAAAATAAATGAAAATAAAAAATAAAAAATAATAATCTTGATAGTGTGGTGGTGGTGAGGTTAGTATTGTTTACTAATACTAATTAGTACAGTATTTATATAGTATAATTCTAAATTGTTCTTATTAAATATTTCTTATTTTTAATCTAATTGAATCAGTAGCAAAAACAAAGATAAACTACAAATACTACAACTTATAATTACCAATTAACTACAAATAATACCACAACTATTTCCAAATGGTTATCGAAACACACATATCTAATTTTGTGTACTTCCTGTAGAATCAGCTTCTTTTAATTTCAACCAATCAGGAAATTGTGTGGTACTCATTTTTGTTATGAATACTTCCTTAATGTGGTTATTAAACTCTTATTTGGTTTGTTGTGGTTTTACTTTGATTTAAGTTAAATTAATCAATCGCTAATTTTCAGGGATATAATTTCCTTCCTATTTTTTGTGATACTGTTTCTCGCATAATCTTTGCATGTTTCACCAATTGCTCCCTCCCTGTTTTGATTTTCCTCCACCCCCCCCTTCCCCTCCTTTCTCCTTTTTTTATTTTTACTTCCTTATCAAGGGCTTAAAGTTAAAGATATAATTCAATTTGATATATAGACACTACTATAATACAACTATTAGTTGATATACATGGTTATCACTTTCCAACAATAACCTTTGTTAGCCACTATCAAAATCCTTCAGGATTACTAGCATATTTTGGTATAAAATGTTGGGTAAAATTGATAAGAACTTAGACTTAGTCTTTACATATCAAATTTTAGTCTAGTCAAGCATAAAAATCGAAAGTTTTCGGAAAAACAGCAACAATTCAGCATTGAGCTTGATAACCTGATATTATACCAAGTGGTACTCATTTGGATTATAATTAATGTTATATTTGTAGATTAATGTTGGTTCAAATATAGAACCAGAAACCACCTCTTGTTTTTAGTATTGCGTTGCATGCTTTATGACCAACCCATACATGTTCATACAACATAAAGACAGATACTTTAACTGCTGATTTAAACCATTCTGAGATAACTACTACCTGTTATTAATACATATATACACATTCTAATGCTAAAACCATTTAACTCTGACGTAAATTGATAAAATAGCAACCACTCTATAAATAACAAGACATCCAATTAATCCACCGACCATTGGGCCCAAATTTTGTTTCATATTGTAGTAGCTCAATACATCTTCCCCTGTTGTTAAAAGACAATCAGCCGCTTCGCTATTACATTTGAAACTCTGGTTTTCGAAACCTAAATTGGCACAGATAGCGACAGCATACTTCATAGGACTAATAAAATTGATTCCTTTGAAAAATCCAGGCATATGCAATGACATTGTACCTCCCATGAAAATAGCCAAGGAAACAAAGGTACTCAAAACATTGGTTGCCACTCCCATATGAGTAAAAATACTATTGACAAAAATCCCTAATGATTCACCACAGTTGATAGAAACAAACCCAGTACCAAACATTGCAAAAAACATTTGTGGCGTTCTGGGTAATCCACAAGCAAAAACAATCAAGGCCGCAAAAAAGAAGCATGGAATAACTTCTGTTGGTAATTCGTTGATTAAATATGATAACCCAAACTCAGTAACCCCATATATTCCATCACGGTATTCTTGATAAAACAAGTTTCTTTCAAATGGGTATAATGTGATATTGTTAATCAATCCAGCGAAATATAAGTTAAGAACTTCTTGCACCAACCCCAATCTATTGCTAATCCCTTCCTGTGTGTTTCTTAATGGTGTAAAATATAAGGTGTGGACAATTGCCAAAAAAATTGTTTGCCCGGCTCGATTAATAACAACATCCTTGGCACGGTATGACGTCAATAATTGTCTTCGGAATATAGTTGGGAACGTAATAAATATTGGCAATCTTTGATAATAGTACTGGGGTAAATCAATAATCTCTTGCAGGAAAGTGGCTGTGCTGCATAATTTCTTGATGCTATTAGCTTGCCAATAAGAAATCAATTCGGCTACTCTTCTTTCCAGTTGCATTTTGTCTTCATTCATCCCACGAGATATTAAATCCAATATATAATCAGCAATATTGTGGCCCTCTGGATTATTATACCCTAAACTTTCCAAATATTCAACAATGCCGACTGAAGTTCCATCATATATAACTTTTCCTCCTCTACCCAATAACAACAAAGATCCAAACTTATAAAACAATTGTTCACTTGGTTGATGGATGGTTAAAATAATGGTGGTATTGTTTTCCTTGGCTAATTCACCCAACAATGTAAGAATTGTTTCTGCAGTGGATGAGTCCAACCCGGAAGTTGGCTCATCAAGAAATAAAACTTTAGGTCTACTCAACAATTGAATAGCAATAGAAACCCTTCTTTTTTCACCACCACTAATACCCTTGACATATTCCGACCCAATCAACGTATCTGCACAATCAACCAACCCTGTTTGTCTAATTAATTTGTTAATAATAGTGGGGATAAATTTATGCTGATCCAAAGGCAAACGAAGTTTTGCTTGGTAGTATAAAGTCTCACGGACAGTCAACTGTTCAATCAAAGAACTGTCATGTTGAGTCACATAGGCAGAAATTTTAGAAAGTTGATCACGAGATATTTCTTGAATACCATTTAAACGAATTGATCCCAGTGCTATAAATTTGGAATTTCGTGAAAGTCTGTTTGACAAATAATTGAGAAGTGTTGTTTTCCCACTACCTGAGGGTCCCATTATTACATTAACTTTATTTGCTTGAAAAGATGCAGTCACATTGTCTAATAAAGTTTTTGTGGATTTTGTTTGACCAAATAAGTTACTCGTTGTCACATCCAAATGGATATTATTAATATTTATTTCCAAGTCATGTTTGTCAGTAATATAATCTTGTTCTCTTTCTGTTTTCTTTTGATGTAAAGCTTCATGATCTTCCTCGCCTTCTCCAATAGTGTTTTTCTTAGTTTTAGCCATGCTTACATCATGCTGTTTGAAATAGAATAGAATACCACTCAACACAAAGAATCCCACTGTCCAAAGCACCAAGTAACCAATTGGTGCACCAACCCATCCAACTGGGAACCCTAGTATTTTGATTTGATAGTCCCCAGAAAATTCTTGACATCTTGGATTGTTGATATCATTATATGGACATTTCCCATGCCAACCACTGAATTGATTGTTTGTTAACGCACCAAATGCATACCAAAAATAAGCGAGATATTTTGTCCATTTCACATAAACTGGCATGGTTGCTGCATTGACAAAATATCCACAGGCACTATTTTGGATTTGATAAATTAAGTTGATAAGTAAGGCGGAAATGGGATAGCTGGGGGCAATAGCAAATGAAAACATAGCTGTTCCCATACAACATAATTCTATTAAAAACACGACGACAAAATAAATTCCAAAATGGCTTCCATCTCCTAATCTTAACCCCCACATGAAAAACGTAATAATGGAAAACAATAATGACATGGGCAAATCTTCTAAAAAGAGTTTTCCTAATCTGCGGGAAATCAAAAATCCAGGAATACTCACTTGATTTTCCAGATATTCTCTATAAAAAAATACACCATCTGTTTCCCACAAACGTTCAATTTCAAAATACATTGGTACAAATCCCATAATTTCCATGGCGACATAAAGAGTGGATGTCAATGATCTTATACCGGCAAGGTCGTGCTTTGGACGATAGAACATCCAACCAACTGTCACACCAATAATAACTATTCCCACGTTGAAAACTAGTAAACGTTTATAATCACGGAAAGTCAATTTAAATGTTCGTTTCGTCAAGACGTTAACTTCCTGCCAGAAAGAAATCTTATCTGTTTTTGGTTTACTGAAAAGCGTCAAGTTTTTCTTGAATTGATGTGATTCTTTGGAAGATCTGTTTTCTTCCTGTTGTTGCTGGAACTGATGATTATTACTCCATGTTTGTACCAATTTGTTAATTCTTTCTACTGTTTGTTGTTCCTTTTCAACTGATGTTGTGTCTTTCACTGATAAATCCATAATGTATTCCAAAATGTGTTTTGAATGATCATCTGAATCTCTGCCCAAAAAGTTGAGATTATTGAAATACATCTCGGCATTGGCCAAATTTCCAAAGTAAACAAGTCTTCCTCCTCTGGTCAACAAACAAATCTTATCAAAAAGTTGTCCAATCTCAGGTCTTGGTTGGTGAATGGATAAAATAATAGTGATCCCGTATTCTGGTGACGCTAGTTTTTTCAAAACGTGAACTAATTTCAAAGATGATGATGTATCTAGTCCAGTTGTTGGTTCGTCAAGAAATAGAATTGCTGGTTTCGACAACATTTGTATGGCCAATGATACTCGTCTTTGCTCTCCTCCAGATAAAGTACTTGCATTCAGGGAAAATGAAGCCACATATGTATTTTTAAGGTGACTTAATTCAAGAACATCTAAAATATATTCAATCAATTCAATTTTTTCTTGTTTAGTGACATGTGAAGGTAATCGTAAGTCTGCTTGTGTTGATAATGTTTCCCATACGGTCAACCCAGGCAAAAATATATCTGTTTGTAAAAGATATGCATGCTTGATATGTTTATTCAGACTAGAAGTTTCATAGGTAACAGATCCAGAAAACCCCAAGTTTTTATTATTGATATTGGTTCGTTGTGATAAAGTGTTTAATAATGTGGTTTTCCCACTACCTGACCCACCCATAATTGCCACAAGTTGACCACATTCGATATCAAATGATAAGTTGTTTAATATCTTGGATGTTCCTTGTTCATATTGTGCCTCCTGATCTTCAGTATGTTTAGTTGTTTTTTGTTGTTGTGATTTAACAGATACTGTCAAATTACGAACTTTGACACCAACTTGATTTTCTGATGAAATACTTAATACACTAGCACCTTCCTTCATAGTTGTTGACTAAAAAGTGTACACATCTAAAGTTGTATTAAATAAGAAAAAAGGGGGAGAAAAAACAGTAAACAGTAATATGAATACCATAAATTGGGTGAAGGGGGTCTATATATATATTGTTTCTAATTTAAGAGAGATATCGAAGAGATTTTTTTTTTCCAAATGATGATTAATAAGATTTGGTATATGCAGGATATTTTGCTTTTCAGTTTTTTCTTACTTTTGAAACTAAGCTTTGTGTACCATGCAGTGCATGAAAAGCGCAAAACACCTTAGATAAAAAAGAAAGTTAAGTCTAAAATTTTGGATGACAGTTGACAGACAAGAATACTATATGTTTGTTTAGAAGGTTAGTGGGTCATATAATAATGACATATATTGTAATATCAATCTATGGCTTTTAAATAACAACTTTAATGAATCTTCACAGTCTGGTATAAGCTGCTTTTCCTCAATTTTAACGCAATTGTAAATGCGAAAAAAAGTAACACAGTTACGAAATTTGCAAAAAAAGGCAAACGGTTTTGTGTAGGACTTTCTTGTTTTGTTAATTTATTCCGTCGTTGTTCCGTGCCAAAGTTATTCATCGAGGGGATCTATAACTTAATGATCAAACAACGAGTTGTTTCTCTTGTAGTAGGTAAACATTTATGTATTGAATGACTTTTGTTGCTCCTCATAAAACTTTAATGACCACCCACTTGAATACAATGTGAACGAGAAAAAGAAAGTCCAGTTTTACCTTAATGCCTAATTAGGAATGTGGATGCGATGTAAACCCATGCCAAGTAAACTCATCGGATATTTTATAATTCCTCGCAAAACACTGTGCTTACAATTACTACATTTCAAAACGATTACAATTTTTCTTGGGTTTACCTTCCAACTTTGCCTTACAAATTGTGAAAATATGAAAAGCGCTTTTGCGCTGTGGTTGAAATGTGGGCAAGGTTAGCCTTGAAGAAAACCATTAGCTTGGGTAACAAAAGTTCATTTTCTGCTCTCGGATAAATGAAATTCCAAACATCCATCCGAAATTGCGCTTACCAACAATGAACCGCATTATAATAGTAGAGACAACAACAAACCAAAAAAGAAGTGGGAACAACTTCTTGGGAAGTCGTCACCCAACTACACTATATAGCAAAGAATGACTGTTCGATTTGGAGCGTGTTGAATTCGTGACAATTATATGACTACTTACTATTATTTTTTTATGTGCTCTATTTTGTATTCAAAGACAATCTGGCTAATTCCAAAACGGCTTCTTTAGTATTAGCTCCTCCAATAAATCCAGCAGCATGAATAAATATACAACCATCAATTCCTGATTTTTCACTTAATTCTTGGTCCCTTAACCCTCTTAATTCTTGTGGAAGTCCCAATCTAAATTCAAAAGAGGTTGAGGTGACGGAAACTGTTGATACTCTCCATTTTCCACTCGAATCTTTGAATAACACAAATTTGATCAAACCTTCAGCATTGTTTTCTTTTTCAATGTTATACAAATGCTCTTTCCATGGACAGAATTGATCCAATACAAGTATTTCACCAGATTTGTCAACTTCAAATCTATTGTCAAATGCCTTAGCAACAATTGATTTGGCAGGTAACCAACTTTTACCGTATCCTTCCAATAAACTCACAAATACAGTACCCATCAATTCACTGCTCTTCAAGAATTGACGATCATAGTCAGCATCAGTACAACTTTCATTCCAACTTGGGTTCAATCGTGACACAATGGAAGGTAATGTAATGTTTTTGTCGGTGAACTTTGGTGAAACATCTTTAGGGTAATTGCTGATACCGTTATCATTAGCATCCAAACTTTCAACAAATTCCTTATATATTTTGTCGTACAACAATTCAATATTTGGATTGCCATCTTCCAATTTCAAAACTTCTTTGATTATTTCTTTACCAAAATGTTTATACACCAACCCAGCAGAGGATAATTTGGTTTTGTAGTTTTCGTTGAAAGTGGTATCAAATTCACGTTGGTGATGATCAAAATATTTGACACCATCGTATTTACCACTGACATCAACAACAATATCACTAGATTCCCAATCTTCTGGGTTTCTTGAACGAACTAATTCGGCTTGAGAATATTTAGGTAATAATTTTAATAAATAAACAGCAAGGGATTCATCGGCATGAAATGAACCTGAATGAGTACAAATTTTAACCATATTGTCTAACTTGATTTTCTTGTTAACTGACATCAACGGAACTATCCTAATGGGTTTATTAATCAGTGAGATGAGATTGGATGAAATTTTCATTGCTTGGTATTTTTTGATTTTTTTTTGATGCGTTTCTGGGATGCAAAGTTTTTAGTGTTTCAATTAGTTAAATTTCATAGAATACGTATTACAGAACTTATCTCAATTAAGTGCTTCCAAAGATATTTCCACTTTTCAGGTGCTCGATAGTATTGTATTCTTTAAATTGAATTTGGACAAAGTGTTCTTTGATGAGGCCAACTAATTAAAAATCTGCTTCATAAATAGAATTTTGCATTTCTAATTTAAAAATGCTATAAGTACGATTTATTTTCCTTCTCTATTTCTTTGGTTTTTATAACAATTAGTTCAACATGAATCAAGTGATGAAAAATTAACAGATAAACTTTGGAGAAGTTGAATTACTTTTGCTAATCATATTTCAGCACTTTCATCAATTGTGAAGGGTTTTTCGTTTTGGCAATAAAGTTGCGATTCTGTCAAAATCTGACAAAAAAAAAATGCAGTCCAACGCAATCTTCAAGTGGTACTCTTCTTTTGCCTCTATTCCTACTAAAAACACATTCCTGTCATGTTTAAAAAACCAGCCCAAATCAAACCATCTTCAAATATCAAAACTTCTGAAAGAAAAAGGCTATTGTCATGTATTGCAGATGCGTATTCTTTGCCTCTTGAAGAACTCACTAAGGAGGAAACTGAAAAAATACTTCCATCGACAATCAAAAAGGCCAGTTTTGTATCCTTTGAAAAAGTTTCCGGGTCAATTTATTTTGATGAGAATGAAGTCCCTGTTTGGTTCCATACCCGAGACTCGGATATATATCCTACTATATTCACGTTAATGAAGTATCCAACTATTTTGCCAACAATTGCCACACATCCACATGTTCTCGGAGTATTAGCTAAGGGAGCCGACCTCATGTTACCAGGAACAGTTCCTCCATTTGATAAGCGAGCAGTCAAGGGTGCGATTGTGGGGATTGTAAGTCACGACAATCCCCAAAAAGTCACTGCCATTGGTCATTGTAAATTGAACATGACACAGTTTGATTCAGTGGTGGGTAGATCAGGTGTTGCAGTGGAAATCATTCACCATTTAGATGATACATTATTGGAGAAGAAAGAATTAACAATTCCAGTGTCAGATACTGTCAAAGAGCAATCTAACGAAACGGTACCAGAACCCAAACCCGCCAAAGAACAGAAACATGAACTTCCTGAATTGACTACAGAGGAAATTGATAATTTGTTTATTAAATCAATAAAGTCAGTGAATAATATTGAATTACCCACACCTGCATCTACATTTATGTCATATGTTAACAAAAATGTACCATCTAGTATTACTATGAAGAAAACGTCTTGGAAAAAGGCTTCCAAATTTTTAAAGGAAATGGCCAAACTTAACTATATTAAAGTCAAAGGTAAGGACGAAGAATTATCCATAATTCAACTAAATATCACTACTAGTGAGTCGAATGCAACCCCGAAAACAAAATCTAAACCTACATCTACATCTAATGCATCCCCGAACACCCTAAAGGTTATTCCACTTTACAAGCCAACGAAAAATCTTTGTTTATTTTTCAATAAATTGGATGCTGAATATGATGAGTATTTTACTGCAGCCGCTGCAAAATCGTTGTTAGAGTCTTATATCAAGAAATTTTCATTGGTTGCTGATGATCCCAAACTTATTAAACCAGATGCAGAATTGGGTACAAAAACTGAAATGCCTCGTGATCAGTTGTTGAAACACTTTCTTACCAAATTTTCTCCATATTATCAAATTAACAACTCTGTGGTTTATAAGGGGACACCACCAAAGATTGAAATTGTTACAGAACTAAAGATTGGAAGAAAAGTCGTTACTAGAGTTTCCAATTATGAAAAATTTGAAATCAAGACCGAAACTTTAGCTAAAGAATTGAGAAATAAATGTTCCGGTTCTTCTACAATTGTTGATAATGATGTTCAAGTACAAGGTCCTCATGGTAAATTGATTATAGACATATTAAAAGAGAAAGGAGTTCCTGTGTCGTATATTAATTTTGAGGATAAAACGAAAAAGAAGAAAAATAAAAAATAGTGAGCTTCGTATTCATATGTGTCTAGTTTTGTGAATTAGCCTGATTTGATTGTTAGCGCAACGATCATTGTTTAGACATTTGTAGAATGTGTTGGAATTGAAATAGATGCTAGTCAAACCTGTTAAAGTTGTTTAGTTGTAAAAAAATTTGGGTAACAATCACACATTTGTTGGCAATAAATCATCACACCGGGTTAAAGAATATTACAGAAAAAAAAAGCAATTAAGAAAACCTTAACGATCATAATTTCACCTCACACAAACAATAGATAAATTTTATCTCTTACACCGCACACGGATGTAAGTCACACTCACACACAAAAAAAAATATCCAAAAATAAAATCTACAAACGGGTTCACAGATTTTCTTTCCCATCAAAGATTTTCATCTTCTTTAATATCTAATAGATCTTTGTCTGTTTTGCCAGTCTAGTATTTCTCATCAAATGTCAGATAATATACATCGCTCATTTACCACATCAGTTGAGCAAGCAGTATCTTCTACGATAAGTGAACAAAAAGCACTTTTTGTTTATCTAGTCACTTCAACTTATACGGAAAACACGGACACCTTTTTACCCAAGTTTATTGATGACCAAACAACCGCAATAATAAAATCAAACTTCATTTTGTTGAAATTAACCCAAAATACCGTTGAATTTGGATATTTCAGTCAGCTATTCAAAGATTTGATAGTTCCTAGTTTTTATATTGTGAATGAGGGGAAGATCGAGGCAGTGATTTCCAACGACACGACAAAGGAGGAGTTTATCAAAATAATTGGAAAATTAACAAAGAAAGTGAAATCCAGTGATAATGTGTCTACACGTGAGAACATAAGTAATGAAAATAACGTTGTCATTGAAAATCTGGCTCGCAACAATTCTCAGTCCAGTTCAGATCATGATAAATCGGTACGGAAATATCAGGAGAAGGTGGCCAGAATGAGACAGGAAAGGATTGACGAAAAGAAAAGATTGAGGGCTTTATTAGAGGCAGATCAAAAGGAAAGAAAACTTAAAGAGCAAGAAAATGCAAACGTAGAATCAAAACTATCTGTCCACTCTCCATCAAGTAGAAAAACTTCGACATCCTCAACTAATTCATGTGTTTTATCCATTAAACTATTTGACGGAAGTACAATGAAATGTGAATTCAAATCCCAGGACACGTTAATTGATGTAAGAAAATGGTTAGATTCTGAGGTTGAAATCATTCCACCTGCGAAAAGTATGCCGTCTTTTGCTACTACAGCTTATCCATATCCAACAGGATACGCTTTCCATCGTCCTGCATTACCTCGTGTTACTTATCTGGAAGAGCAAGAATCCAACACTTTGGCCAACTTGGATTTAACACCTAGATCAGCTTTAATTTTGAAACCTACGTATAATGAGGTGGACTCAGACAAACCAGACAATGACGTCGGAAAAACAGGTATTTTCCGTAGCTTGTTAAATGTTTTATTCAGTTTAGGTACTACAATTTTTTCAGTTTTCTCCTATGGCATTAATGCTCCACATAACCAAGAACATCGTGATAGTTCTCCTCGATACGATCACCGTGATGCTGATAATTTGCAGTCTAGTGAGGATGACCAATCAATTAACATTCATCGACCTCCAATTGCTGGTCATCCAGGACTGTTGATGTTTGAGAGCACATCTGCTTCATCCTTGTTGTTGAATATTGAACCTAACGTTGATGAGACTAGCGGAGATGTCATGAGGCCACATTCACCACCTATACCTATTGAATCGCATTTCAATCAACATTCCCAACAAGCGTATTCCACAGCTTCTAATATCAACAGTCGTCCAACAACACCGGGTTCTCGATCTTTAAGGAAAATGCCAACTGTACATGGCGATTCGATGGAAACATCTAGTAATAAGGAAAAAACCCATAAGGTAGATACTTATAACGGCAATAGTATCAATGTAAACGAAAGAGATGATGATAACTCAAGAGATTGATTCAGGTTGTTTTGGTGGATTCATTTGAGTTGGTGTATGAAAGTTTGTCGTTCAGATTTAGTTAGTGTTTGATTTAGGCGTATATAACAAATCAAGGTATGTTGTGTCATTCAGGTCCAATAATGTTAATTGTACGTTTGTTGTCTCTCTAAAAATTAACAACCAGATCTTTAGATCTCAATGTAGGGTAGAAGAGGAAAAAAAAACTCCTTATCTCAAGATCTGAGAAAAGTGAAAATAAAAAAAAACAGACAATAATAAACCCAAACCTCAGTGATTGAAATATAACATACATATAGTGTGCGATTCAACGGGTTATTTTCTTTTTTTTATTTTTGGTATTATGGAGAAGTTTTCAAGTCTTGAGGACTTGCTTCGAATCCCTGGCTATAATGGTAGCGTGATTCTGGATATTTCCGTTCTATCATGTGGATGTCTAACCTCAGAATCAATTTTCAATGAACTCAATATTCCCAGAATTTGTCCCACTTGTCAGCTACAAAATGTTTCAATTTTAGCACCCGTAAAACCTTTACGTGATCTTTACAATATAATTTCGAATCAGCAATCACAAACATCTTTGGAAAGACGACGTCCATCTTCCTCCAAGAAAAGTATCAAGGCCATACTGGATGAGAATTATAAACCTAAAACAGGAGATGAAACAGCCGGGAATACTGAATCAATGAGTTTGTTAAGTCTATTCTATAAGTTTGCCAAAGAGGAACAATTCGAGAGAACAGATCTGAAAGAAGTCCCTCATTCTTATCAACAACAACTGCAACAAATGAAGGACAACCAAGTACCAATTCAAAACATGTTACAAAAACAGCAGCTGAATTATTCTGACATATCAAAGACACTACCAATAGATATATCAAGCAAAAAGACAAATGTTGATTTGACTAGGTCCTACCCATCCTCAGTTCTGATGAATTCTACTTCAATTTCCCCGCAAAATCATAGAGCATTTGTAGAACCTGCAGTTTCAGGCATAGCAAGAACTAATACAGAAACTGATTTTAACAATTCTACTGATAACAATATTATTCCATCTAGTTTTGAAAAGAACCTCCTTGAGAGTTTAAGTGAAAATAAAGAATTCAATTTTGCAAAATGCTTCCCATTCCATCGTAAGTTATCCACATTTCCGACACAACAACTAAAATTGAATCTATCTTCAATAGTTCCCTTTAAACTGTCTAATTATTCTATCAAGAGAGCCACTAGTACCTCGATTCATTCGTATCTTGATTACAACTCAAGTATGGAAATCACCCGTTTTGTTCTCATTAGCAATAAACGATGGGAGGTGTATGAATATATTGTGCCGATGGGAGATACTGGAAACTTACTGATTAAACCTCAGCTAATATGCTGTGGTAAACTGACTGGAGAATACGGGGAAAATCTAAATAGTCTATCCTTGCCCGAGAGCGACAGTGACGAGCCGAAAGAAATCATAGTGAGAAACGATTTTGGTGCGAAGGATAATACCAATTGTACTAATGATTTAGATATTAAAAAGAGATTGAGTTCATGGGACCAAATGTACTGTAAATTGACGAGGAATTATTTGGTGATTTCTGGTACAAAAGGAGTGATGCGTATATTCAACTTGAATAAAATGTCTCCATATAAATTTGGTCAACCAATGTACACTTTCGTTACTAATTTCCCCATTAGATGCATTTCTATTGCACCAAACGATTCTTTAGTTGCTTGTGGTATTACTGCCAAGGAAAGGATATCGGGGAAGGAACAACCATTTGTTATACTTCATAGGTTGATGATGCTGGAGTATGGATCCCTTGAATCTGTCGATCCGTTGACAATAACTATTCCTTATCGAGACCCAATAAAAATCATGAATTTCAATGCATCGTCTACCCATTTGATTATTGCAACTAGTTGGGAAACACGTTATTTGATTATTAGATTAACCAATAATCGCCAAAATGATAATTATCGGAAACCGCGTTTGGTGTGGTCAGAGATCGTCTACAAGTCAAATCGACGATTTAAATCTGATTTTGATGATGAAAACCTGGCTGGTGCCATTTATGAAGAAAGAGCAGAAGCTGAAAACGATTTGATGTTATCTAAAGAAGGCATAACTGATGTTAAATTTGGCACAATGAATTCGAACTTGATTATTGTCACATCATGCTCTTTAAGAAGCAGACCTCCTTTGGTAATAAAATTGGAAGGAAGTCAAATTGATTCAACCAAAAATGTGGTTAATAATAATGATATGAAAAGTTTAAACAGCGCTGATGAAAGTGAAAAATACTCCAGTGTGGAATCAGCTGAAACATTTATGAGAATTAATGAAATTGGATCGCTCATACATAGAATTGCCGTATCTCCTCGTGGTGATGGCATTGTTTTCCTTGATAAAGATGGGAAACTATTTTTAGTCGCCAGTGCAAACTTTTATCCAGGAAGAAGAATAAGCTCGACTGATTCGAAAAATAAGAAAATCGTTGTTCAATTAGGAGATGTTGCTAATGCTGAAAGGTTTAGTGAATCTGCATCTGTGGTTTTCAGTGCTGATGGAGGTAAAGTGTTTGCTTTAGACAGAAAAGGGGTTTTCTCTGTATTTGATTTTACAAAAGGTATTCCTGGTGAAGATCCTGATGTGATTAAATGTAAGATCATCAGTTTGTAAATAAAGAAGAGGTGAGAATGTATTTTAGCATTAATACAGAACACTTCTCTCGGTATAAGACGGGGAATGGTGAGTTTTTAAAGTGTCGCGTGAATTGTGCAAATACACCAAGAAAAAAAGCCACACAACACACACACACACTGATCAGTTTCAGCAGACAAACAAAAACGAGATGCATCTTACCAACTAACTAAAACACTAAACAAAAACAATTACACCCATCAAACTCAAAAAACTTGAAAAAAAAAGTAAGAAAAAAAAAAGAAACCCAATAAAACCACCACATCTCCATATCTTTCGCTAAACAATAGACAGATAATGACATCTTCAAACAAACCACCAGCCTTAAAAGAAGATATTTTAGAACTTATTGGTAATACTCCATTAGTCAAATTGAACAAAATTCCACAATCGTTGGGAATTAAAGCCAAGGTCTATGCCAAAGTTGAATTATTCAATGCCGGAGGATCAATTAAAGATAGAATTGCCAAAAATATGGTATTGGAAGCCGAAAAACAAGGTAAAATCAAGCCAGGCTATACTTTGATTGAACCAACCTCAGGTAATACTGGTATTGGTTTGGCTTTGGTTGGTGCCGTTCGTGGATACAGAACCATCATTACCTTACCAGAAAAAATGTCAAACGAAAAAGTTTCTGTTTTGAAAGCCTTGGGTGCTGAAATCATTAGAACTCCAACTGAAGCTGCATGGGATTCTCCAGAATCTCATATTGGTGTTGCTAAAAAATTGGAAAAAGAAATACCAAACTCAATTATTTTGGACCAATATGGTAACCCAGCTAACCCAGATGCTCATTATTATGGTACTGGTTATGAAATTTGGGAACAAACTGAAGGTAAAATTACTCACTTGGTTGCTGGTGCTGGTACTGGTGGTACCATCACTGGTATTTCCAAATACTTGAAAGAAAAAAATTCTAAGATTCATGTTACTGGTGCTGACCCAGAAGGTTCTATTTTAGCTGAACCAGAATCTTTAAATAATTCCACCGAAGGTTACTTGGTTGAAGGTATTGGTTATGATTTTATTCCAGATGTGTTGAACAGAAAATATGTTGATGATTGGATCAAAACAGATGATGCTGAATCTTTTAAATTGGCTAGAAGAATTATTAGAGAAGAAGGTATTTTGGTTGGTGGTTCTTCTGGTTCTGCCTTACAAGCTGCTTTACAAGTAGCTAAAGACTTGACTGAAGACGATACTGTCGTTGTTGTTTTCCCAGATTCCATCAGATCTTACTTGTCTAAATTTGCCGATGACGAATGGTTAATCTCCAATGGATTCGAAGTTGAAGATTCACCGGGTGCTAACAAGGCTGACGAATTCTTGAATGGTAAGACTATCAAGGATTTGGTTGCTGGCAAAGCTCCAGTTGTCACTGTCACTTTATCTGACACAGTTGCCAAGACTTTTGATTTATTGCAATCCAATGGGTTTGATCAATTGCCAGTTTTGAATAACTCTGGAAGATTAGTTGGTTTGATCACCTTATCCAAGATATTGAAATCTTTATCCACTAAAAAGATTCAAACGACCAATTCAATCAGTTCGATCATCATTGATTTCAGAAAGTTGGCTGATTTTGAAAAATCTTTCACCATTACTAAAAAATCAGGATTCACTAAGAGAAGTTATGAACCAATCAAGTTGGACACCCCATTAGCTGCTTTGAATAAATTCTTTGAAACCAATTCGAATGCTATAATCACAGATGATGAATTGAAACCAGTTCAAATTGTTACTAAGGTCGATTTGCTTTCGTACTTGACTAAAAACGCTAGTTTTTAAAGGTATCGTATATATAATATAGTATAATACAAATCAGAAGCTATATAGAAATCTGGGTGTTGAAACAGACAAGGGAACTAAGAGATCACCAAGACAAACTAATGTATAATTCTAATAATTTATGAAAACTTCCATCTATTGCCACAATTTTCACAAGTACAAAATGTAGTTAAAGGCTCATCCGCTGATCTGGTTTGCATTTGATAATAACTGACCTTCTTGTGCTTACACTTGCCACAAGTGAATCTATCGGTCACTGCTCTCTTTTCAGTAGCACCTTGAGCATCAAACAAGTTTTGTTTGTGCAATTTTTCAATTTCCTTTTTCAATGCCTCAGGAGCCATTTCATTAGGGGTCATTTTAATGAACGCAGCAGGTAAAATTTGTTTCGATAAGATTCTTTCTCTTAATTCTGGGTTTTTCTTATTTCGAAGATTCATGGTAAAGCTTCTTAACCTATTTCTATAACTGTCACTTACTTTCAGGTATTCGCTCTTGTATACTTCAGCCTCGATTTCAATAGCTATTCTCAAAATGTGTTTTGGTGAATCGTCACGATCAACTGCTAACGACGTGTATAAAGCACTAACCGATGCATTTCTGGTATCATTTTCGTATAATTGAGTATTTACACCGTCAGTTTTTGGATTTCTTGGACCTTTACGGGCAGCCGATGGTGTGGTTGACTCTGATGGTTTTGGTGTTGTACTTCCAGAACCCGATGATGATGGCGAAATTGCTGAGCTTGAAGGTGTTCCTGTTCCTGTTCCAGCTGCTATTGCTAACTTCTTTTTGTTGTTCTTTTCGGCTTGCACGGCATCTCTCCAATTTCTGATCATTTTTTTAACTAAACCGTTGATTTCGGCACTGTCGTGACTTCTGAATTTGTTGACAGCTACACCTACTTTGGTTTCTCTCAAGAGTTTTTCGGATGGTTTAACCCCATCATTCAAGATATTCAACAACTTTAAAATGGTGGTGTCATCTACTGCTTTTTCAAGATTAGATACAGTAGATCTTATTTCCTTTGTATCCATGATGAAAGGGTAAGATAAATATTAGTAATATATGCAAAGGGTAGTATAAACAAACACAATAAAAAAAAATTTTTTAGACTGAACTGAACTGGTAGGTTCAGGTAGTGTACCCAAATACATTAGTTAAAGACAAAGGGGAAAAAAACATCTCATAGAAAAAAATGTATCGAAATTGGTTGTACTTTGGAAGAGATTCTATCGATAATTTGTTAAATAATTATAGTTTTTTGTTACCAAGAATCAGGAAAACTAGACAGCTCAAACTAAATATGGATAGTAAAAGCACTTGTGTTTCAATAGGTAAATTTCCATTTGATTACACTGAAGAACAGGTGCGGGATATTGCAAGATCAGTTGGACCAGTATTAGATGTGAAGTTATTATTTGATGAATTAACGGGTAAATCCAAAGGGTATGCCATTATAAATTATGGAGATAATGAAACTGCGTCATCAGCTGTTCGTAATCTAAATTATATGACATTGCCTAATGGTAGATTTCTAAAGTGTTCATTTGTGACAGATTATGACATGTCGAGTAAGGAATCAGTAAAATTGCCACCTTTGCCACTTGGGATACAAATACATCCTAATCAGAATGCATCACAGGTTATATCTACTATACTATCGAATATTGATTCCAATTCGGCACTACAGATATTGAAGGAAATAAAGGTTATGAGTATTGATAATCCAGAAAGTACAAAGGTTTTATTAGAAAGGTTCCCACAATTGAGTTTAGCTTTAGTGGAATTAGGGCTACTTTCGAATACTACAAACCAAGAGTTGATTGAGTTGACTTTAAACAAGAGACCTGTGGATTTGACCGAGTTATCTTTGGATCACGTTAGGTTGTTGCAGTCAGTAGAGAAGCTAACAGACGAGGAAATTGACGAGTTGGATGAAAGTCAACAGGAGATAGTTAGAAAAGTAAAGGAGGAAATAGCGAAAGGCACATATGGTGAAGTCCTGGCTGTCAAAGATAATGCCTGAACTATGAGTTGTTGGAAACTGGGTATATAGATTTGGTTAGTAATTTTTAAAAAAATAATCAACTTTAAAGTTATACATGAATCCTCCGTCTCTTTATCACATTTACGTTGATTGCAAAAAGGGGAAAAGCTCTTTCTACTGGAACAACTACGTAGATATATTAATCGAAGAATACCCGGATCTTTTAGAACACAAATGTTCGCTGCACCATTAGTATCAGCGCGCTCGCTACTGACTGACTGAACCCCACCTCCGATTTGTGGCCCCTCTTCCTCCCCCCACTCTTGGACTAAATTTTTAATAATTGCATATTTGTCACATGTTGATAGTGGTGTTAAATGTTGGGAATTTTTTTTTTCCTATTAGAATATTTTCTTGCTGATTGTTTGTTGTTTTGGTTTTCTTTGATTTATTCTAAACTGCTATTGTTGCTGATTGCTGTGTTTCTTTTTTATCTATCGATTAGATTTTCATTTAGAAACTTTGCATTAATTTCGATCGTTCCGTGGTCATCATCTTCTCCTCCCCCTGATACTACTGTTGTACAACGAGGACGTTAGTTTTTAGTTCTAAAAGTATTACACCGTTTGATTTTTCTAAATAATATTTGGTGAACTGTGACTTCATAAAACAATTCGGCATCGGCAACAATTACAACATTTACAAGATGAGTTCGACTCTTCAGAACAGCATAACGGTTGCGCCCGTTGGAAAGAAAACTAGAGAAGAAGTTTTAGCTGATTTTGAAAATGATTTAGTAAGATTTGAATCCATGTCTTTGAAACTATATGGACATGACCAACCTTTGCAATTTTCGAGAGATATGGTCCCCTTTCCTCAGAGACTTCATTTTCGATTACCCGAATACTCCATTTATCTTTTGACGATAAGGTTTAAGGTGAAGCAGAGGCCACTAAGAAATTTGACTTATCATCAGACAGTGAAGAAAAAGAGGATACCAGTAGATGACCGAAATCTAGAAATGAAAGAAGAAGCCTCGGTTAATAATCTTGACGATGAAGATGACTATCATGAAGTGACATTTGCTCCTTCTGGTGTACCGGGGGGAACGTTTTTGAGAGGCAAGTATAAAGCTAGAAGTCTGGTTAAAGAGAATGGAGTGTTAATTTGGAGTTATAAATGGACTTTGGAGGTTATCAAAAAGGGATCCACTCCTGAAATTGGTGGTTTTGGTGACGAAGAAGAAGAACCAGATGAGTGAAACACAGCAGAAATTTGAAGAATGGTAAATATATTTGCTTTTTTGATTTTTACGGTAATGAAAGGTACATATGGGTTAGTATTTAGAATCTTCTGTATTTTTATTGATAATAGAATCAGCATTTTGTATGTATATTTGTGTGTGTATATACTAGGAAACTAGGATGTAGCAAATCAAAAAAAAAAAAATTGTCCTGTGTTTTCCGTTGCGTCGCATGACCATTTGATTATCTTTTAATTCCGAGCCTCGTTCGAGTTGATTGTTAGTGGTAAAAGTAGTAGCAGTCGTAGTAGCAGCAAATTGATAACAATAGTGTACAAAAACCAAAAGAAAAATACTGAGTAACATTTTTACACTTTCTGCTTTCTTTACTTACTCAGACTCACACAATTTAATCATTTTATGCATTCCCACAAATTCATTTAAATCATATACTTTCTTTCTTTCTTTTTGGTTTTTCATATTGCTTAATCTATAACTTATCTTTCTAATATTATATAAGAATCACATTCTTTGAGTTATAAATAGACAACTTTCAAAGAATAATTTTTAGACAAATAATACTAATTTGCCTCAAATTTGTTTTACATTCTGATTCCTCCTGTTTGCCTACCTTCAAGAAGATCAACTCAAACAGAAAGTCAAGACCGTGTCCAATTTAATTATACAGTTTAATTTAACTTAAGTTCAGCTATAAAGTTTCAATTCAAGAGTATTACTAAAAATAATCCGCCATGACTTCCCCAAAAAGACGTATTGAAAAAGATGTTATGGAATTGATGATGAGTGATCATGACGTTACTTTAATAGACGATTCAATCCAACAATTTTTTGTTATTTTCCATGGACCACCAGACACTCCCTACGAAGGAGGCGTTTGGAAAATTAGAGTGGAGTTACCTGATCAATATCCTATAAAATCGCCTTCCATTGGGTTTACCAACAAAATCTATCATCCAAACATAGACGAAGGATCAGGTTCGGTTTGTCTCGATGTAATAAATCAAACTTGGTCTCCAATGTTTGGTCTATTAAATATTTTCGAAAACTTTTTGCCCCATCTATTGAGGTACGCTAACCCAAGTGATCCATTGAATACGGAGGCGTCCAATTTAATGACGAAGGATGAGGCAAAGTATAATGATACTGTTAAAAAGTATGTGCAACAATATGCCAAGAACAATTTTGATATTACAGGCAAAGATGACAATGAAGATAATGATGATGACGACGATGAATTAAGCGATGTAGGAAGTTTGTCCAGTGATGATGACAATGAAGATGTAGCTGGTTCGATGGAGGTATAAAAGAGATGCAACTTTAGTGGTGTTGCCACCATCGTTTCGTATACCATTGGTTATCTGAAGTTGATCTTCAATTGCATTTATCATGATTATGAAATCTTTTCCTATATATATATATGAGTCGAAGGAGTAGTTCTATCATTCCTTCTACCTACTAATATTTTTGTTATACGGTATTGTTTGTTTGCTTGCTTACTGCTTTTATCAAAGCAAGCTCTTTTTTATTGATTTTTATTGGCATTTTGTTTTCGTTTTTTATATAAGTTTTTGTTTATCTGATATATATATATATAACATATATAGATTTATATATTTGAAGAAATCAATTCTATGTTGTTGACAAAATGTAATGGAGATTATGGTTGTCAAAGTGGGTAGAAACTAGTGTTGCCAAATTGCGCACTATGAATATCTGGAAGAGAAATGAACTTTACTTTTTCTTCCCTAAAAAAAATAGCTCTTCATGAACAAATAATAATTATCGACTAAACAGAAACGTATTTTTTTCATACAACCTGCTCAACGTGTTCATAAGATAAATTTCTTTCTTGAAATCAAATAATGAGTGAAGTAAAGAATGAATTGGAGACAGAGACGACTCCAGCACCAGCTAAGAAGCAAAGACTATCAAATGATGACTTGTATCGAAATTCAACTCAATACGAGTTATGGTCATTTACCCAAGAAACATTACAAGATGCCAAACGAGAGGCGAATGAAAAGGGGGTCAAAATTTCAAAAGAGAGATTTAAATCTGCCTTTGAGAATGCAAAGAAAGAACATCCAGATGCTTTTGAACAATTTCCAGATGAATTGAACGAAAATATGATCAGTCTTTTAACACTAGAAGAAGAATCCACCTATCTTGATTTTTACATACAAAACATCACTACGACATGTAATTTTTTTAAAATGCCAACTCAAGTTCGATTAACAGCTGCTTCATTTTTCAAGAAATTTTACCTAGTCAACTCCGTAATGGAATTTCATCCTAAAAATGTATTATATACATGTATATTTCTAGCTGCAAAGTCGGAAAATTATTTCATCTCGATAGAGTCATATGTTAAGGCATTAAAGGGAACAGATACATCTCATATTCTAGATTTGGAGTTCATTGTGTTGCAGAGTTTGAAGTTTACATTGTTGGTACATCATCCAATACGAGCATTATATGGGTTTTTCCTAGATTTTCAAGCTGTATTATTACATCCAGAACAAGTGATGTATGATGTATCAGTAGATACTTTGGGGAACATGTATAATCAAGCAAAGGAATGGCTCAATAAGTATTTTATGGTCAGCGATGTGGCGTTTTTGTTTACGCCGCCGCAGATTGCACTTGCAGCAATGTACGATACTGATAAAAGGATTACTGATAAATACTTGAGACGAAAATATCTTAGCAATGAGGAAAAGTTGGATCCGATAAAAGAACAGGAGAATGAAAATGAAAAACAAAATGGCGAAGATAAATCTGTAGTTGCATCAGAAGAAGCTTCAAAGGATGTTAGCAAGGAAAAGACTAAATCTTCCAATAGACAGCAATATGAAACATTGGTTACATTATTGAGAAAGTGTGTAAAACTTGCGAAACAGTCACGGGTTGCTGATCGTGAAGCAAGTAAGGAAATTGATAAGAAATGTTTCTTTGCATTAAATCCGAAAAAATTAATTGATAAACGTATCAAAAGATTAACTTTGGGGAATCAGGATGTTGCGAAAGAAAGTACAGTTGAACCTCTGTAAAGGGTCATAGTAAAAACAAAACGAAAATACTGGGTATAGAAATATATATATGTTCGTATATTTTCCCATTGACTTGTGTTCTGTTTTCTCATTTTCGCAACCTTAAAGTAGTAATTATCCGCTTATCCTTGATACTATTTATTTTTCTCTCTGTTGATTTCGTCAGGACACTAAATCGCCCCCACCCTTGAAAACAAAGCAATCTTGAACTTTTAAAAAATTCAATTCATTCTTATTATCCAGAATTAATTCTTTGGAGGGAAATTGCAACTTCTTATTAAGTCAACAATGATTACAAAGAGATTGTATTCAACTATTGAGTCTTCCAAAAAAGTATTAGGAACACTTTCGAACCCTAATCTTGTGAAAACTGAAGCATATATCAATGGCAAATGGGTCCCCAGTTCATCCGGGGAAACCTTTACTGTGACCAACCCAGCATTGTATCCAAATCCTGAAAGTGAATTGGCAACCATGCAATCTATGTCAGAAGAAGATTTTAACTCTGCTATAGAATCAGCAGATATTGCGTTTAACAAATTCAAAAAGACTACAGGTAGGTATCGGTCTGAACTACTTTTAAAATTATACAATTTGATGATTTCCAACAAAGACGATTTGGCCAAATTGGTGGTTTTAGAAAATGGGAAACCTTATGCTGATGCCTTGGGTGAAGTCAATTACGCAGCATCATTTTTCCAATGGTTCTCTGAAGAAGCTCCCCGTATTTATGGTGATATTATCCCCTCTGCTAATGGGACTAATAGAATCTTGACCTTTAAACAACCAATTGGAGTTTGTGGTATTTTGACTCCTTGGAATTTCCCATTGGCGATGATTACACGTAAATTAGGTGCAGCAATTGCTACTGGTTGTACTGCAGTTATCAAACCAGCTTCAGAGACACCATTGTCAGCTACAGCCTTGGCATTTTTAGCTGAGGAGGCCGGATTTCCACCAGGAGTTATTAATGTATTACCATCTGCTGATGCTTCTGGTCTGGGTAAATACTTAACTGAACATCCTTTGATTAAAAAAGTATCATTTACCGGATCAACACCAGTAGGTAAGATTTTGATGAATCAATCAGCATCAACATTAAAGAAGCTTTCATTTGAATTGGGTGGTAATGCTCCATTTATTGCCTTTGATGATGTTGATGTTGACAAAGCTGTCAGTGGGGCAATTGCTTCAAAATTCAGATCTAGTGGTCAAACATGTGTTTGTGCTAATAGAATTTTTGTTCATGAGAAAATCTATGATGAATTTGCTAAGAAATTTGTTGATAAATTGAAAAATGAAACTGTTTTGGGGAATCCGCTTGCTTCTGGTGTAACTCATGGGCCAGTTATTCATGACAGATCAATGAAAAAAGTCAGACAACACATTGAAGATGCAGTTGATAAAGGTGCAACCATTTTACTTGGAGGTTCCAAGCGTCCTGATTTGGGTGAGAATTTCCATGATTTGACTGTTTTGGGTGATGTCACTACTGAAATGTTGATCACACAAGAGGAAACGTTTGGTCCCGTGGCACCATTGATTAAGTTTAAGACTGATGATGAAGTTATGAAAATGGCCAATGACACTACTGTTGGACTTGCTGGTTATTTCTATGCAAATGACGTGGCCAAAGTTTTTAAGATTGCAGAAGCACTTAATGTGGGTATGTTGGGTGTGAATACTGGAGCTATATCTGAAGCAGCATTGCCGTTTGGTGGTGTTGGCGAGTCTGGTTTTGGTAGAGAAGGGTCCAAGTTCGGAGTCGAAGATTATTTGGTTATTAAGAGTGCCGTACTAGGTGGAATTGAAAATTAGCCATTGGTTTTTTTTTCGGGTTTTTCTTTAACTGGGTTTATATATATATATTACAATTAGTGATAAATTAACGCTTACTTCTATGGAGCTTTACGTACTTGTAGGTTGAGATGTTTGTTCAGTTTTATTCTCATCTTTTTGCTCACTTTCTACCTCTTGTCCGACTTCTGTCTCTTGTTTATTTCCTGTCTCTTCTTTTTCTTCGTTCTGAGTGTCTGATAATGTTATCTTTTCATACTCTGATAAATCTGGATTAGTCACATCTTCAAAAGTATCAACTTGTAGACCTGGTATTATCACATCTTGAATAACCTTGTAATTACCATCACTGATATTTATATTTACGACAAAACTATCAGCAAGTTTTTCACCAAACGTGGCTAAGTTATTTCCATTATTTTCCAAATCAGTTTGTAATTCATTTTGTAAATCACTAACAATATTTGTGTTGGCCACATTTGAGTCTGATTTTTTCAATTCATTAATATCATTTTCCAACGTTTGTTTCCAATTTTTCAATTTGTCAACATCGTCATTGTCTGTTACTTTCGATAATTCCAATTTTGGTACTTTGAATACAGTTTTCATTAATTCATTATTTTCAACAAATGAAGCACAGTTTATTGACTTGAAAGTTAATGAATATAATCCTCCTTCAGCAGTGACCCCATTGACGATTGATGATGGGAAATGTTTTAATGTTGCCTTGGATTTTTCATATTTGGTGGGAGGGAATAATGGGACTTCTTGGTTAATAATACGATTTCTTGATGATAGCTTTTGCTTCTTATACAGAGTGTTTTTTACCATTGTGACGAGTGTGTAGTGGTGGTGGTGTTGTGTTTTCCCTCTGTTATTGATATTGTTGTTTGTTTGAATTTGTTTGGTTTTTTTTCGCCTTGGTTGAGTTTTTCCAATGCACTAAAGTTCTAGATCCTCGCAGATAATAAAGTTGTTTGATACATGAACATCGAGTGCCTTTTCTAATATTGGAATGTTGACCCAAAGCACAATAAGAAAATGAGCATAAGAGAATTCATTAAGTAGCAGTTATACATTGCCAGTACGATAATTCAAACATAATATTACAATTATTCTAAACACATTACAATTACTCTTTTTCCATATTAACTACATCGAGTCAATTTAATAAAACTGTCCTCTTTCAATTTTGTTCCGATTTAATTTCCCCCATCTATCGTAATCACGTCATACCTTCAGTTAATGATTCGGCAATTCCATCAATTAAACTGTCAATTTCTTCAACTTTAACACCACAACTCAAACTAAGCAATTTTCTATATTTATACATCTTTTCATCAATTCCAAAAGACTTTGTGTGAAGCACTATTTCATTGACCAATCGATTACGTTCAAGTTGCAATTTACTCAATTCAATAGCATCATCAATTCGACTTTGATCTATTAAATCATCATCTCTATTATGACTATTTTCATAATGATTCTTTTTGTCTTCTTCCAAATATCTTGACTCATGTTGTTCAACTAATTTGGCTAATTCAATTGATTGGTTATGTTGTAAAACTTTTAATAGTTCTTGTTCCTTTTCCTTTATTGTTCTCTCACAAACTTCGATTGTTTCAATAATCAACTCTTGACCTTGTTCAATAGATTCAATTTGCAGTTCTTGTATTCCTGAATTGATCAAAAGTTTTTGAACCCTAGTTAACGATTCTTGATTTTCTTGTTGCTTTAAATTAATGGACTCCTTCAACTTGAAGATTTCTAAATCCAATTTTGCTGAATCACTAGTATATGTATGAGACAAAGAATTAATCATACCAGATATCATCGAAGACAAATCTGACATTGGTAACTTAGGTTCAACGTTATCTTCAGTATCTTCTATCTTTCCTTCGTCATTTAACTTAGGTGGATGAGGATGGTAGAAATGAGGTGTTGATTCATCTCCAGATACTTCTCTTTCGTCTTGTTGTTGTTTTGGGAGTGAGAGTGGGAGTGGAAGTGGTGTCTCTTGTTGTTGTTTTCTTTGGTTTTTTCCTTCTGGTAATGGCATAGGAGTTTCCGACACTGAATTGCTTGTTGTTATTTCAACTTCTGAAATAACTGCTAATGGGTGATGAGAATTAATTGGGTTGTGCTTTTTATTTATTGGAGTGGAAATGTTGTCAAAATGTTTTTCAGTGAAGATGTTCTCTTTGTTATCTGTCAAAGCTTCTAAATGCTTCTTATCGACTCTTGCCACAACACTTTCATTATCATCGTCCATGTCGTCTTCTTGAACTGTTGTTCGTTGCGTATCAGGAGTCTCCACTTTGGTAAAAGTTGATTGTATAGGTGTAGCTAAACCAGGAACAATTGGAACATTATGGCTACTTTCGTTATGGTTCTGATTCATAGCATTGTTATTAACATTGTAATTCAGATAGTCCCCCATTCCCAATTGCATTTGGTTTTGATATGCCACTTGTGCTGCGTCCACTTGTGTGTAATTCGGTATAAGATTACATTGGGTAATAAGTTGTCTAGCTGTTTCACGATTTATATTTTCCAAATCATCCATAGCCCCGTACTGTAACAATATCTTTACAATATCAATATTCCCAGATCTAACAGCAATGTGTAAGCAAGTATCACCGTGCACATCTTGATGGTCTAAAACGTTTTTCATCAAATTGATTTGTCTCACTTGACTTTGATTGGACAAAATGGTTAATTTGTTCAATATAACTTTCAAATAATAAACCAAGCTATCATTCTTGGTTTTGGACTTTGCAAATTGGCACAAATAATGTAAAGGAGTTCTTCCATTGATGTCGGTGTTTATCAAACATAGTTCCAAGTCATCCAACACTGTAGGGAAGTTTTTCAATTCAAAACAGTTATTGAATGATATTAGTTTAGACAACGGGTTCAAACCAAAATTATTCACCACAAGAGGATTAGCTCCTTTTGACAATAGTAAATGAATCATTTCAAAGTTACCAATTGAGGCAGCCCAATGCAATGGTGTGTGGCCCTCGTCATCTATTGGTTCATTAATATTGAAGTCTGCTGGTGGATAAATGATAAAATATGGTATGTCAACATTGTCTTCACTGAAAAAACGCAATAATTGTGCTGCATAGCCATTATCAGCTTGTGGGCTAGGTTCTTGTAATTGCATCTTTCGTGGTTCCTCTGCTGTTGAGTTAATTGAAGTATCGCTATCCTTTTGTGTGTTACTAAATGACCAATTGCTATCATTTGATGATTGTGAAGACAGTACTTTCCCTTGGTGTAAAATTTGTTGAGGAATAGGGTTGGGTGCCGATCCATTTTGGAAAAACCTTTGCTGAGTTGGCATTTGTTGCTGCTGCTGCTGTTGTTGTTGTTGCTGCATTCTTTGGAACATCTGGAAGTTCTGAATGTCGTTTGGGTAGGCTGGCATATTGTTGTTACTAACTGGTTGGAATTCAGGTTGCCCAAAACCACCGTTAGATGTCCCGATCAATGTATTTCCATTGTCAATCGGTTGTTGAGATGAAGCTGGTGTCGATTGAGACATATTGTACATGTGTGGTAACTGTTGGGCAGTTGGTGGGATGTAAGAATTTTGTCTTGATATGGAATTAAAAGTGTCCTGAGATGACATTACATCGTGTATTTGGCCTGTCTGTATTTGTGAATTACCTTGAATAGCAACATTAGCAGGAGTTGTAGCAGATAATTGCGAAATAATTCCTGATGCAGACGTCGTTATTGGGAGTGTGTTTCCCGGTCCAGTTCCTGTTGAGGCTGCTGCTGCTGCAGCGGCGGCGGCCGCAGCTTCTTCTGCCGCTTGTAAAGCAGCCTTTTTCCCGGTTTTGTATCTTCGTGGAGGGTCACCTGCTTGTTTGGCCTTTTTCATATACTTTCTTTTGGCTGCTGCTGGTTCTTTGGACGCTGGCTTTTCTTTTCGAGGGATAATCAAATTGGGATCGCTGAAATCCAAAAACAACACTGGGGCTAGTTCTTCGGTGACTCCGTATGTTTTTGCCAATCTACGGGCATCTTCTAGTGGAATCCATGTACCTTGGAAACGTCCAAACCCACCTTGGACTTTTTCATGTAATCCTTGTTGTACTCCTTTTTCCAAGATTTTCGTCCGTTTTGCTTTAGGAAAATTACAACATTTCAAAATCTGTGTAGCATTGACCCAGTCATCTTTACACCTTCTCATAATTGAGGACTCGTTCATCATGCATTCGTACACATCGGTCTAGATTGTAATATGTTAGTACTGGTTTAAAATTATGGTGTATGACGCGTCATCTATCTCAACAATGGGAATTTTGGATATGGAGATGTTTTTTTTTTTTCGACACAGATAGAAAAAGTTCATAAAAAGAAGTTAAGAAACATTGGTATAACATACATTTGAGTAGGTAGCTCGAAATACTTGGGGAGGTTCAGACATTATGTAGTAGTTTTAAGTATCAATGAAGTATCAAAAGGATATAATGAAATTAAATATGGGTGATACAGACAATCGATGAATCTGAGATTGAATTTGTCCAAAAAAAAAAAAAAAATAAAACCTTAATAAATTTTGAAAATGTTGATAAAAGAAAATGAATTGAGAATTGTTAGTAGAAGATTATAAGTGAGACAGTTTTCCCAAGTAAAAAAAAAATTTTCTTTTGCGAGTTTGTTGTGGTTGTGCCCCAATTTTAATTTAAATTGAGTTCCGTTTGGGGCTATTCCGCTCGCCTTATTTTTATTATTACTACCGCCAGCCCGCCTTTCCCCCATTGAGAAAAAAAAAATAAAACAAGACGCGTGCGCTACCATTGCCAAATTGATACGCGTATCATATTCTATTATCATTCATTGTGTTGGATCAGATCATTCGATAAAAGTGGTGTTAGGGATTTTGGAACTAAAAAGTAGTAATTCAGCTATAAGGCGAAAACCGCAGTCAATAATTATAGTACTGTAATGTTGTTTTTCTATAAACTGTATTACTTTCTGTCTTGCTTATTCATACATGAATAAATTAAGCAAATCAGTCCAAATAAGATGTAACTTAGATGATCGAATTATGTGAGTTTCTTAGTTGATTCAATACTTAACATCTGATTAATTCTCATGTAGATACTGCTGTAGTAGGATTGGTTTTTGTAGTAAACTTAGATGGTTTAAATTTTTATTGATATAATTGCAACCAAATTTTTTTGAAAAAAAAATGGCAACCAGCTCTTGATATAAAACTAAATTCACTACGCTTTTTGGTAATAATTTGAGATGAAATTCAAACTTATCGAATACAATTTTGAAACCACATTCGTATCCATGTCAATTAGAATACGTTATAGACACTATAATTTCAATCTGGAAGCAAAAATCAATACTCAAGTTTGACAATGAAGATCAAATTAACTAAGCGAGATGAAGTATGATCAACGTCAAGACAGCCAAGTCCGTGAAAGAACATTATAAACTTCTTCTAGAAGGAAGGCTAAATGAGAATGGAAAACTCCTTATGTAATGCTTATAGTTTAAGCTTTTTGTATGTCTATTTCGTTTCTGTACCTAACAATAGAATACACCACAATCACATTCTCAAACTTTGCAATAGCATAAATACTTGTTTACAAAACTTATTAAAGATAAAATAGAATTTGCATCAATGCTGAACTTACAAACTTCGAGTGGTTGAATTACTTGCGTATTTCCAAGTTGTTCACACAACCTGATAAATATGTGACTAGCTTGTTAACAAAAGCGATAAAAGTTTTGACTTAACTACGATGTACGGTAAGTGTATTCAGTACTGTCTACACCCATTCATTAATTCACAATACACTTTGAAATGAACTTATTGTGTCGACTTAGTCCACTTGTTGCTTATACAAAAAAAAAAGGTTAAAGATAAAAAAAAAGTAGTTCTGTCTCGTATCAATGTATCAATTTAATACAGCAGCAAGTGACGACGACGCATTACTGCCAACCCCACTTTCCACAACTTAGTCTTAACACCAAGAAGAATGGTGCAAGCAAAATCGAAACCTCGAAAAAAATTGAAATTCAATTTCAATTTCAAATCAACACGCAAATACAAAAGTGTATTTAAATGCCAAGAATGTTAAGAATTCTTTTTCCTTTTTTTTTGATAAATTGTTGAATGACATGAACAACCGAGAAACCAAAATGATTGCTCAATCCGGTAAAGTATAAGAATCATTATTGTTGTCGTTTACTACCTTATCTTCAACCATCACGTATTTCACTATTCTTAAAATACACAAAAATAGCAAAACAAACCAAAACCAAAACAACAACTAAAAAGAGAAAATTAGAATTCTTAAACTATTACGAGACAATAATTGATCCAATGTTTACGTCATGAAAAACTTAAGATTTGTTATTGATTTAGTCTATTATAGTTTCATTGAATGATCAGTAAAAAAAACTAACTACTACAAGTAACTTTTGTGATATTGAATAGAACAATTCATAAGGCATTAGATATATATACACCAAATTTATCCTTCTGGTTATCACCTGCCTCATCTCGTCAGATTTTAAGATTGGTGTTTTTTTTCTTTGGTTCCTTTTTTTACCGTGTGTATTCTCCTTTTTTAACTGTTTCAACTAAAAATTCCTTATTGTTGGCTCGTGGTCTAGTGCCTCACATTGAACTATAAATATACTCGCCATAGCATCAACCTTTCTTTTTGGATACTATTGAGTTGTTGTACATATAAATACCTACTTGTTTCCCTTTGTTTTCACTTTATTTAGACAGCTGGACCAACAGCTATTATAGAATTCCCTTCGTTTTTTTGGTTTTGATTTTTGTTTTATTTGCTTCAAACTATTCATGCCTACTACAACACATACACATCCAAAGTCCCGTTTAGGGATACAGCAACCTTCTGCGAAAGAGGTAACTGGTACCATTATTATGATGGATGACCCAGAAGATAATGACGAAGATAATGAGTCAATGAAAAAATCAGCCACTGGTATTATATTGAGCCCGCAACCGCATGATTCTCCCAATGATCCATTAAATTGGCCCGTCTGGAAACGTGACATTTGTTTATTGATTATTGGGTTCCAAAGTTTTATTGGTGGTGGGATGTCGCCCCTTTTGGCTGCCGGTATGAATACTTTGGTTACTGAGTTTGATAGGCCGTTGACAACAATTTCTTATCTAGTTGGTGGATTCATGTTGTCATTGGGATGTGGGTCAGTTATAGCTAGTCCCACTGCGGTATTATTTGGTAAAAGATTAGTTTATATTGGAGGTATTTTTATATTTATGATGGGTGCCATTTGGGGTGGTGCTGCCAAAGATTTTGGTAATCTTATGGGTGCAAGAGTCATCACAGGGTTTGGAGCATCACCAACAGAATGTTTGCCAAGTTCTACCATTGCCGAAATTTATTTTGCTCATGAAAGAGCATATAGAGTTGGGCTTTATACAATGTTAATGTTGGGTGGGAAGAACATCATCCCATTGTTATCAGGATTGGTATTTCAGAGTTTGGATAGACACTGGTTGTTTTGGATTTTGGCGATGTTTTTAGGGTTTAATTTGATTGCCACATTTTTATTTGTCCCAGATACATTTTGGGATAGAAACCCAACACCTTCAAAAAGATCATTAGAGGAAACAAAAATGGCTCAAAGTGTTGCCACCTATCACCCACCATCACAAAGACCAAATGCTTTTGCATTACATCGTCCTTCACAAATGAACATTACAGACGTTCACAGTTTGTCGTCATCTATCAACGAATCGGCTGAGAAACAACAAGAAGTTGGTCAAACTCCAGTGGGGATTACCGAACCTAATGATATATCACAACAACAACAACAAGCAACTCCTCAAACGAAGAACTCATATTTAAAAGAAATTAGACTTTATCAGGGTAGATTCACTAAGGATAGTTGGTGGATGGTAGCATTAAGACCATTTGTATTGTACTGCTATCCTTCAGTATTATTTGGGTCCTTGACATATGCATTAGCAGTGGTATGGTTGATTGTCATTTCCGAAACCATTGGAGAAATTTTTAGACATCCACCTTATGGTTATAACCAGCAGACGGTTGGGTTATTTTATATTTCGCCATTTATTGGTGGGATTTTGGGTTCTTTGACCTGTGGTTTATTATCGGATAGAATTGTTCGATACCTTGTTTCTAAAAATAAGGGGGTTTATGAACCTGAATTCAGATTAGTTATGATTATTCCATCGACTTTCTTTATTGCTATTGGACTTATGGGATATGGATGGTCATCACAAGTACATAATCCATGGGTAGCGCCTGTGATTTTCTTTGGCGCTATGTCTTTTGGTAGTTCTATGGCGTCAACCACAGCAATTACTTTTGCTGTTGACTCTTACAAAGTTTTCGCTGCCGAATCTTTGGTGTCATTTAATTTTTTGAAAAATTTATTAGGGTTTTGCTTTTCATTATTTAATAATAAATATGCTGATCGTGAAGGGTACCGTGCAGCTTATGTTACTTATGGGGGAATTCAAATATTTGTCAGTCTTTTTGCTATCCCACTTTACATATATGGCAAAAAACTTCGAAGATGGACAGATGAAAAAGAATTTATGAGAAGCTTGTATCACGAAGATAATGTTCCTCCAAGTGTGGCTCCTTCCAAGACTAGATTAAGTGAGGAATTCCTTCATAGTGATACTACGACTAATGAGAAAACGATTACTAAATGAAAAATTGTTAGAGTTTGTTTTTGAAACCGAGTAATAGGTATATGTATGCGGAATATATTTGTATACTTCTAATTAAATCCAATTGAAATCATCTTTTAATGTTGGATTTTCAGTTAAATATGTATCTAGTCTATCTCTTAATGATTTATTATTAAATTTGCTATCGTCAGAAACAGTTGGCATACCCAATTTTTCAATTATACAGCCACTACTAATAATTCCTGCAACTCCACTGGCTAACCAATCACCATCACTTAAATGATACGCCATCATAAACCCACCACAGAAAGAATTTCCACCACCAGTGACATCAACCACTTTAGTTTGATCCTGATGATATGCTGGTAATTGGAATTTGTCGCCTGATTTAGTATTTATATAGCAACCTTGAGCTCCACATCGTAATACTGTACCTGAATTTGATAATTGTAAATGATTTGTAAATTGTTGTGATATTTTTTGTAATTCGTCATTGTCATCACTTTTATTTGTTTCATTTTCATTATCCTTTAACTCTAATAATAACCTTGCTTCATTCAAATTAGGTGTGAACACATGAATTTTGGGTAATATATCATTTTGTAAAAATTCCAAATTTTCAAAAACACAATCATCAGGTAATGGTTCATAAATAAACTTAGCTGTTGGGTTAAATTGAGTAATTGAATCGATCAATGATTTACATCGTTCAATTGAACAGATTAAATGATAATTTGAACTTTGTTTCAAATTGGGATATTCCAAGATATCATTGATTTCAATTCTTAATTTTGGTGTCACATATTCAAAATACCTAATTGCATCTTGCTCAGGTTCCGCTTCCAATTCATTATCAATTGATTCATTAGAACTTTTATTATTATTATTATCGGTGTATCGATAAATATTGACACCACGAGTAGTCAATCGATGAGGATTTTCTCGATATATTACCCCTCTAGTTTTCCAAGTATCCAATTCTTGTTTGATTTCAAAAGGGAAATCCGAACCCATATCAATGATCCCAGATATTTGATCAATTAAATCTTGACGATCATCACATATTATTCTTGCTCCCATTATAGCATATGTTCCAGCCCCACCAATAATATTTGTTTGTTGTAAGGACGATGAAGAAGGTGGTGGGGGTAAAGGATTATTGTTACTGTCAATGTATCGATTCTCATCAACTATAAACATTCCTAATGTTGTGAAAATTGTCATCTTGAATTATTCTAAACAATGTTATATATTTAATGGATTGGAAAATTGGAGGATTTGTTGTCTAATGGCGGTTTGATAAGAATACGTTGTATTTGTAGACAATTTTGATAAATTAATTTTAATGTAGAACTGATGCGAGATAATAACTCTAAAGATTATTTATACAACGAAGAGTAAGAGAATCTTACAACCAAAATTGGAGCGAAAATGGTGCGAGCAATTCTGTACAGATAGTACGAATTCTTCTTTTCTCCATGGGGCGAGAATTCCAAAGAGTATAAACAGCTTGTATAATTATAATAGGATGGTGTGAAATTGTAAATTACCACTTACTGTTGTATAAATAATGCTTTGACAGTATATAAATCAATGACTACATAGTGTATGGACATTTCAAAAAATTTCACCAGCATTTGCCATTATCAACAGATTCTTCGTCTTTTATGATCTTCATCATCGTCGTCATCGTCGTTATCGTCGTCGTCGTCATCATCATCGTCATCACTATCGTCCTCATCCGGACTAAACACGCTTCCATTGTAAAGGCCATCTGAATCATAGTCAGAGACCACCACTTCTTCTGTTTCAGAGAATCCGGATTCTTCAGAATACGGATCAGGCAACCTAGATGAGCAGCTGAAACGAGTAGAGTTGTCAGAGATTCTATTCAAGGCTTCATCAACACAGTTTATATCTAACGAGAGCCCTTTTATTGCTTTCAACAGTTTCCTCACATCAATAACATTAATGTTCGAATTTCCTGTAGCTTCTACCTTTAGCTTTGCATCCCTATTCTCCTCCTCGACCATTGAAACTAAAAATGGTGATATCAAACGAAGATCACATTTACGTAGAACTAAGACCCGCAATGACGATATCGGTAACTTAACAGAATTCACTTTTTTTAATCGATTTTTTGCTAAACACAATCTGTGTAAGTTCTCTAACTTCTCAAATGAAGCAGGCAATTCTTGAATTCCCATGTCCATTAAAGCAAGATCTTTAACACTGACCGGGAAAAGATCAACATCTAATTTCTTAATATTACCTCCACAAATTCTAATCGTTTCAAGTCTAGATTCGTTGAAGTTCAATGATATTAATGTACGATAATCAATATTAAACCCATCTAGAACAATACTGTCTACCATTGAGGGCCATTTAATTCTTTGATTGGTAAGGTGCATCTCTCCTCCCTCGTGGGCAAGCAAGGTTAGATATATAAGACTATTTGGCAAATGATACATAAAATCCAGACTGTCAAAGTATAAATCAAAAGCCTCAACCAAAAAGAATTCAACCTTATGTGGGATTCTGAAGTTTCTATCAAATGCAAGCTTAAATGACTCAATGTGAACATATTGCAAATTCTCACCCAAATGAAAATATCCATCATCATCATTATAGACTACATTGACAAGTTTCAAATATGTCAATGTAGCTGGAAGCAGTAAAGTGTCAAGAAAAACATGCAGAAACCCATGATTGGCAACGATCAACATTTTTAAAGTTGAAGGAAAAGTTAATGTTACCATGTCCATCTTATCTAAGTTCGGAAAATACGTTCCACTGTATTGGAAACTTTCTAGCATAGGAAAGGATTTTTGCTTAAGCAAATTAGTCGGGTATGTACAATTGTTCAAAACCAAATGTTTCAAATGCTGAAACTGTTTCAAATTATCAAAACAATCCAACTCTTCACAAGTACTCAAAACCAACTTTTCCAAATTTGGAGCTCTAATCCCAGTTTCCTCAAATGATTGAATAGTTGGTAACTGAAGCTCTAAATGCTTTAATTTGAGCATTTCTTCAGATCTGAAATTTACCGTTTTTGTAGATGAAATATATAGTTCCTGTAAATTTGGAGGTAAATTCACATACATCTTCAGGCCAGCTTCAATTCTCAAATCCTCCAAGTCAGGGGAAAAGGTAAAGTTAGTTCTTTCTTGATTAATAGATTTAGAATGCAAAATCAATTGTTTTACACCGGGAATTACATAAGTATCCAATTTAATTTGATGTAATGTAACACTTGTAGCGACGGGGGGTAATGTGACTGGAGTGAGAAAATACATCAAATGTAGGGATTCAAACTTAACATTGGAATCCATCAAGAGTTCAAACAATTCTTCAGGAGGATAGTTCGAAGTCCCCACAAAAAAGCCATAAATACTCAGTGCCTTTGTTAAAAGTTTAGAGAACACATCCCAACCAATTTCAAACAGATCTGTGAATTCCGTCTTGATGGTTTTTGGATATATGTTCCACTTGTCAATGCCTTTCTTCAAATTTTCAAGTGTGATTCTGAACATATTGCAGTCGCATTCGGAGTATCCAACACCTGGCACATCACTACCTTCGTGTTTCTCGAAAATTTCGGTTATATGTACATTTGATAGAATTGTCGAAGCTACGATCTTTTTAATAGGTGAGAAATATAATAACTCTGGTAACATACAGTTTGGTAAATAACCAAGAATTATAGCAACAACTTCAGAAGGAAGTTTTGCTACTTCATGAAAAAGGTTAACGTCTGGTCTTGCAATTACCATGGGGATAATTCAAAAATTGGAATCTGAAAGATAATAATAGGAAGCCTTGTTTATTAATACTAGGGGTGTGGTAGTACGTGTGTCGTTTGATTTGTGATTTAGTGTTTTCGAAGAATTTCAAAATATATGGACTGTTTCCAAAAACATAGAAAGTATTCAATATTCCTTGGTTGAATTTTCTAAGATAGACTTGACTTAATTCTTTGAAGTAAGAAGAAAACGTAGATTCAAATCAAATTTCATAAAACAATTGATCACTTGTTATTGAATTTTTGTGTTAAAGTGTTGAAAAAAGAATTATAAATGTTGTTTTCTTGTTACGACGTAGCAAATCTCAGTGCGTACATTCAGCAGTTAATTTAAGATAATTTATAATATAGTAATTTTTATGAGATTTCCATTAGTATTCAATTCCTCTGACTCAAGTTGAACCATTATTCATGAATGGTTGCACATTTAACTCCTTTTACCAGTGATAATATTCACCTTAAATGCTCTCAAGTATATAGTCCTTTCATTTCTCTAATTAAACCTATATAATATAAAATAATTCTTTTTTCTTCTTCTAAATATTTCTCGTAAATAAAGTAGCTTATGTACAAAATAGAACGGAAATGTGTCCACCAATTCTTATTACACTTACTCTAAGTTTCAGTTACCCTAAAATGTCATAGATAATTACTTGCGGTAATGTTGACTGAGTGTGTGACATTTCTTAATCCTGTATAACCTAATTAATAACAACACCAAAAAAAAAAGCGTATTAAATGTACATAAATCTATTGGTTGCAAATACACGTCTAATTTACCAGCAATACCATCTTCCCTTTTTATTTCTCTTCATTTTATATTGTTTATGGAAAACTACATATTAATCTAGCTAATACTTTTAGGGATAATAAAAACATTACAGCAATTTAAACGTGTTAAAAAGTCTTATCGGAAGAAAGTTTACAATCCTCCCTAAGAAAAACATACATTTGATACTTGTTTATGCTTTAAACATTAAGAGTTCCATGTACTCTAATTACACGATTGTGATTACAGTAATATAGATGCCATTTCCGTTTCGTTTGCAGTGTATGATAGTTTGTAATTAAACTGTTTTTGTAATTATATTTTCAAAGATCCAATTAAAGTAGTCTTTTTGTGGTTAGTGATAGTCGTTAACCTATAGTATGTGCATATACATTAGAGGAATCAGATTTAATGGATACAATGGTTAGCAGTTATATTTTTCCCTATACATTATCTTCAGCGATTAGATCATCTTCATCATCTTCATTATCTTTCATGATAAACGCATAAGTACAACAAATCAATGATAATCCACCCAACAATATCCATGATAATTCCCCAATTTCTAAAACTTCACTAATAGTCATGACATACCCCCAAAGCATTGGTCCTAAAAACCGAGCTAATGAATTTAAACTTAATGATGTTCCATTTATGAATGCACGATGCTGTTCTGGTGATGAACGATGAATTAATACGATGATATTGGGGAATCCAACGGCATTTGAAGCAGTTAAGATACAACATAACACGTAAAGTAATGTCTTTGTCAACCACGGTGGGTTGGCACTATTATAGACATGGTGGGTAAACACTAAATATGGTAAAACTGGGTATAGAATGGGGAAAATTATTTGTGAGGCTCTTAAACTAGTAATTGGTCGATAATGACGATCAAGGAACGGGAAAACAAACATCACAGATAACGTACCAATTAATCCTGTGAAAGATAAAAGATTACCAATGGTATCACTGTCATATCCAAATCCTCCCACTAACTTAAAAGGCAATTTCAGTTTATCTGGCTTTAATTCCCCAGCAAGCATTACTGGTAAAAATTCAGAATAAACAACTGTGTGGAACGATAAAAAGAAATTCACAGTCATGGCCAGTACCACAGATGGAGTGAAAATATCACGAGTGAATTTCTGTTCCACATTAGTTGAAATAACTGAAGTGTTTGATATTGTATGAGATAAAACAGGCCCTAATTGCGCTGAAGAATAACGTCTCACTAAGGCATCAGAATATCGTCTGGGCACTGGTCCAACATATTTGTTATCTTCATCATCAATTGATTCTCGATCATTTTCATGGACGTCTTCGTTATTGTCATCAACCGAATTATATAATGGTTGAGGAGCAACAATTAATCTTTCAATTTCTGGGTTGGAGTTGTCGTCATCACTTGATAACGATGATATAGTATCAGAACTATCCTGGGTTAATTGTGATTGTTCAAGATTTGGTTCAATTCTAGAGCGTTTAGTCCTTTGCCAAGGTCTAGTTGGCGTCTCGTAACCTAGTTTATTTAGAATAAAATCTCCAATTTCTAAACCTATGTCTCTTTTGTTTTTTGTACGAGAATGAGTTTCTTCAAGAAATAAAAACCCCATTATAAAACTAAACATTAATATTCCAGCAATAACAATATTAGATAATGCATATGGGTATTTGTTCATGAATCTGTTGTATAAGTTGTCACTATCATTACTACTTGGCAGCTGAGGATCTTGACCCATTAACATAAAAATCTTTCCTAATCTCAGTAACTCCCCCAGTTGATAATTATCAATATCATTTCTTTGTTTAGGGCGGGTAAAATATTTAGATCCGCCAATTATGGGCCCAATAACGGCACCAAAGTTCCAAAGCAATGGTAATGTACTGAATGCAATTGATTGATGGTTTTTATGAGTAGCGATTTCTCCAATAGCAGTTCTCAATACTGCTATATTACCATTTAAACATCCCATAAGAGATCTGGCAAACACTGCAACCCAGAAATTGGGTGAAAACCCAAATATAATCATTGATACTGCTGTCCCTAACAACCCCATTAATAAAATTTTTTTGCGACCATATTTATCGGATGCTTTTCCCCATTGTACACAACAGAAAAATTGACAAAACGCAAATGATGCAGATAAATAACCAGAATATTTGGCGATATCAGTCGAATGAGGAGCGATATTGAAATCTCGAATCATAAAATAGACATAGGGGAATAATGATGTGAATGCTATTGGTTCGGAAAATCGAATACAACTAATGACAAACATTTGCCAAAGTGGGAAACCTTTCATTTGTTCTCGGAAAGAGATCTTTGCCATTTTTTTTGTCATGGTGGCTTGTGGTTGTCCTTGTTTCTTCAAGTGGATATAAGTAAAGCGGTAACTTGTTTCTTTTGAGACAAGATAAATGAAAGACCAAAGGTAGAAAAATGAAGAAAAGAAAAGATAAAGATTATTGAAATGAAAGTGAAGTTTAAATTGTAGTTTTTTTTTTTCTGACTGTCTTCGGTTAATATAGTTTATTTATTTTATTTTATGTATGAGTGGTTTTTTTTTCTTCTTTGTTAATTATTGTAAATCAAATCTGCAAGATCAAATGATAAAAATAATAGAAGAAGAAGAAGTACTTGGTTTGTATGTATTTTAGTGAGGGTGTTTGTACAAGATGATGATTATGTCATCAGGAGAGAGATTTATTTTTCGTGCCGTCCATAAAATGTTGGCTTTCACCAGTGTCCAATGTTCGAGTACAACAACTTCTATCAGTTAGAAAGTTATCATAAACTTATATTGATCCTTATTTCAATAAATTAATTGAATGATATTTGACTTTACCTTTTGTTTTCGCAATTCAAGATAATTATCACTAAATTTATATTGTGCATAATCAGTATTGCAAATCTTAGATTATCACTAATTGTGGCGTTCACGACAAGACACAATAAATTTGTCAATTGATATATGACTATCCAGTTCTAATTGCGAATATAGGACAACTATATATCATCTTCTGCAATCAATCACCTTGTTGTGTTTAGACCCTTCTATATTGTTTATTACTCATCAATTTGAAAAATAAAACTGTGGGGTTCTTTTTATACCACTCACACGAGCCGAAATCAGCCGTCGGGTGTTCCGACTCCAAGAAAATATTTCACATTAAAAATCTGTACTATATGTAAGGGCCATGAGTCATATCTTCTCCCAAATACAATTCAACTATCAATTGGTTGAGTCTCTTTGATCTTATTACCTAACTGTACACCCTCAAGACAGTTTTCGTTGTTCAGAGCAGGACTTCGTGTTTTGACTTCAAAGAAACCTCTTAATAATTGGTATTGCGATTGCTAATAATATAAATTCAATTACGCCGATATAACAATCCTATAATAATAAATTTTGCAAATTTAGTATAGAAACTTGGATCAAACTCAATCAACATGATAATACTACTAGACTATAATATCATCTCCTTATTTGGGCTAATAGAAAACCAATAACCTGAACAATCATTGGCAAAATGTACCTTTACTGTTAATAAAAACTGTAATTTACCAATCATGTATTTCTCACCTAGCAGTCCCACACACCAAGATTTCATGTATACCAACAATTAAAATATCAGTTATCATACAAAATCTTTGACTCAATATGTTTTATAGAAGCAAGCAAGGAAAAGAAAGAATATTTCTAAAGTAGATAATTATTCTGTCTTTTTGCAGCCGTCACGTGACAAATACAAACATATCAGAAACTAATAAGCAGTGGTGATAATAAATAAATAAATATATTCAAACAACTAATAAATAAATAAATAAATAAATAAATAAGCTTAACAAAATACATGATCATCATAAAAACTCAAAGAACAACAATTGTTCATTTTAATATTCACTTAATCGTAATTTTTTACCAATTTCACGAACACTAAAACTTGAATTTGCTCGGTTTAAAAATGGTGGTTCAGGAGATTGTCCTCTACTTTTAATATCTTCTTCGCCCATATCAAAATATCCATAACCTCCCAATAATGCATTAATATTGTGTTTTGGTCTAGCTTGTTCCTCTTCTGTTTCTTTTTGTTTTTTACTAATATCAATCTTCAATGCCAATTCATCCTGCAATTTATTCATGGTTTCCACTTGTTTCCAAATACTTTGAATTTCCAATAAATACGAATTCAATGTCACCAAAAATCTTTGAGTTTGACGATGTTTGGAACTAGCACAAATTGAAATTGAATCATCTTTAAGAATATAACCAATACCAAACCCATTAGCAGAAACTGGACCAAATCCAAACAATCTTAACGATGGATTACCACAATTGGATGTAGAAATAATTGTGCTGTTTAATTTATCCCAACCTGAATCAGCAAATAATTCTGGTACTGTTTTTAATAAATCAAAATTATCATAGATATCGTTATTACCATGAGATCCAGATGCATGAAGGTTTTTACCACCATTGGTTCCAACAACAGTTGTTGAATCATCATCGTCATGTTCACCATCCATTTGAACAACTATGGTATCATCTCTAGATAACCCTACTGCTTCCATCTGTTGTTCACCACCACTTCCTTCTTCTACTGGGTGTTGTCGTTCTTGTTGTTGTTGTTGCTCTTCTTCATAATCTTGTAAATATCTTTTCCAAATACAAAACATTGCATATAAATAACGATCAACACCTTGACCCATAGAACTCATTCTTGTCTTTTCAGAATGTTTCTTACAAGCATCAGATAAATATTGTAATTTTTCCTTCATTGATACTGTTGAATCGAAAAATTTTCGAACAAATAAATTTGATTCTTGGGAAACTGTACGAATGGCTTCAGTACGACCATGATAATATTGTTTGGTCATGGCTGGTTCATAAGTACATTCAACTTTACCATAAAGTGCATAATAAGTTGCTTGGAATGCCATTTGAACAAATGCATCTGGTGAAAATTTCATTTTTTTAATTTGTGAAGAACCATAATTTTTAAATTCTAAATGACGGAATTCATTTTGATTGATTAAATCCGACAATCTAGTTTCACCGAATCTTAAAACCAATGATAAATCAGGTGTTAAATCCCATTCCAATTTACGTGGAATAGTAATTAATTCTTCTTCCAATTCATAATCGGGAACATCATTTTTAGTAGTGGATTTCCATAATGAAGGAGCATTGTTGTTAATAGAATTAGCAAAGGATAAAATTGAATCAGTATAAATATCACTTACAAATCGTAAAACAGTATGACCATCAACACCAGTATGTTCAAAATTAATCCCTGCTTTAGCATTCTTGGTAACAATAATTTGTAATTTATCATACCAACGATTAGTACAAGTACCAACTTGGATACCATTATCTAATATAGATAATCCACAAAGCATATTTTTCGACAATTCTGATAAATCATCAATGGCAATATCATCAAAACATAAAATAAATAATGCTGAATCAATAATCGATAACACCTCACGATTAATGGTATTATTACCAATCAAATTGTTTCTGACATTGGCCCAAACACGTCTATTTTCCGTAGTCAATACCCCAAACGACGATTTAGCAATTTCATCTGAAGGAGTATTTAAAGAATCACGAATGATTGAATTAAAATTAATATTCAATTCCGCCTCATTTAATATCAAATTATTATGAGAATCCAATACATCAAACCAATAAAATTGCGACTTTGACATAACAACAATATGATTCGATAATGGATCAGATTGCATCATGCATCCTTCTTGAGATGGAATTCTTGAAGCACCAAATAATTTAGTATATTGATACATACATAACGGTTTCCCATTTTTCAATGTATCAACGCTTAAAGTTTCATTTTTCAATGCTTGAATGAATTTTAATGATGATAAAGTTAAATTGGTGGCACGTTTAACTTGAGGATTAATACTACTTGATTCATTAGTAAATGGATCATCTTCTAAAAGGAAAAATGGATTTAAATTTAAAACAACGGGGGAATCATAATTCAAATATGAATCATACCAAAATTGCTCGATATAACTAGGTCTAGTTTTAGCATATTGACGCAATTCTCGATCTAAATAATGACCAATACCACTTCCTGTAACCACTCCATTATTAGTGGTTTTGGAATTGCTACCATTGAGAAATTTGTCCACGGCAATTTTGGTATTTTCATGTTCTTGTTCAGTTTGCAAAGGTTTTAATGCCTCGAGATATGCATTACAAGTTTGAACTAAATCAGGAATAGGAAGTTTTTCCAATGTTTCTTGAAATCTATAAGTTGACATTTTGGAGGGAGTAAATATATATATATGTATATGGAGGTTGTCTCAACTAATAAGTAAAACCAGTACTTGAATCAATTAAGCAAATAATGAATAAAGGTAAAATAACAAAAATATAAAACAATCAATAAGAAGAAAGTGGCTATAGTTAGAAAAAAAAAAAGGGCGGGAGATTTGAAGGAGTTTATATATGATACTTGTTGTCGTTGTTTGTTGTTTGATATGTTTGATGTAATAGTTTGTTATTTTAAAAAGAATCAAATCATATCTCTTTCTTTCATAATACTAAGAAAAAAAAATGAAGGAGGACACAAAAGCAATAGTGAGGTGAGAGGGATAAGAAATTAAATTAATTATTTTTTTTGTGGGTTAAAAAATTTGAAAATTAAAAAAAAAAGAAAGCAAATACCCATTATTTTACTAGTCTCTTACTCTCTATTGTTTGGAAGTATATCCCACTTATGCATAGGTCATTCACCACCTTCATCAGTATGGTATAAACAACCTGATGTGTTCAAAATATAGAGTGGTATGGCAATGTGGATGAGCGGATGTGAGTTGATTGAATACGCACGGGTAGTGCACCACTTTCAATATCGAGGAAAAAGAGCGTGTCCGGAGTTTTAAACAGCTATTTGTGTACACAAAAGCACCACAACTAAAAACAAAGAAGAAGAAAAAAAGTCTGGGGCAGAATATAGAAAAGTTTGAGTAGCAATTATGATAGTCATGTCCACAACTTCGTATTGTTTTTTTTGCAGTGTCATTTTATAGCAAAAAATAATTAGTAAGACTTATAATAATAGATCAATTTGAAGGAGAGTTTAGTAGTTTTTTGAGGTGGATAACGTACAGGTAAGGACAGGAATTAAGAAATATTATTTTGTTCAACTGCTATTTTTTGTATTCGTATTATCAAAAAGTTTTTCATTATTCAATCACAATTTACAACGACGAGTTACTTTTGTAGTATTGGGATCATTGTACCTGAAATATTAAGAGATATGGGTGTGATATGATGATTCCATTGTCGGCTTGTTTTTTCAATAAAACCTATTAATTTCCGTGGATAATTTTATTGTAATCTTGTGTAAAAAAAAGAATGTGTAAACTTTTAGCAATCTAAAATGAAGAAAACTCCGTTCTCGTAAGATTTAAAACAAAACTAAGAAAAATAAATAAACAAATTTTGTACAGAATGAATGAATGAATTGATAGATAGATAAATATGAATAGTTGACCAATCGGAGTGGTTGCTTTGTATTTTTTATCACAATCAAAAAAAACCACTTTGGCCAATTTTGTGTCTTGTTTTATTCTTTGAATTGTGGGGAGTGGGGCATATGCAGGCTATTCGGAGTAAGACATTCGAAAAACATTATGCCCCACTGCCACCACCACCACCACCAACATCAACCACAACACTAAAATAATAAGAGAGGAAACCAATAGATCTGAAATACATGATTGAAGAACTAGTTAATTTTTTTCTACAATTCACTAATTAAATTCAATAATCATTTGATATATATCTGCTAATTTCTAATTACAATTGAGTGTTAAACTAACCAACCACTACAACCATTACCAACCATGTATGTTGATGTATGACAATAAATTACTTTTCTGAAAAAAATTAAAGGGAAAAATTATATCAAGATTTTCTATTTTACTTTTTTCTTTTTTTTTCAATGAGAATTTAAATCTCTCATTTCTTGTATGGGGCAAGGGGGGCAGTGATTTTTCTCTCTGAGCTAGCAGTTTAATTAATCTCTCATTAAGTTACAATTCGATTGATCAGCTCTAGCTGTTATCTCCCTTTGTAACAATAGTTCCTTCTTAACTGATATAGGTTATTCAATGCACAATCCAATTATAGAAAAATAAGTGAATTTGGCATGGAGCACATAGAATTGCAAAATGAGTGTGTTTGTGGCTTTAGCACTTACATTTCATCATTTTATCTACAGCCAAAGAGAATAACACTATTTCCAACCCTAATATCCGGATTTTTTTTAATTTTGTGAGTTTTTTTACTCCTTTTTTTTATCTATTGTGTGACAATTATTTGGACTCTGTAAAAATTTGTATTGCGGGATGTGCTTATCTTAACAATAGCATAGCCTAAACAAAGAAAATGGTTATACTATAGCAAGTGCAACTAATTTTATATCTCTTTCCATCCATCCATCCATTTCAACTTATCATTATTTTCCACGGAGTTTCAGATTTTAGTAATTTGATCGGAGTTTTTTTTTTCTTTTTTTAGGTGCGTCAAAATTGAAATATCAAGATTATCCATGGCAATTGTAATTGTAATTGTTAATGATGATAATGAATATGATAATTTGACAGGCTATATGTCAATAAACAAGCAATACCTTAATGTTTTATCTATTTTATTTTTGTGAGCCAAACTTTATGTACCCGTAAATCAGGACGAATGGATCAAGAGTTGGTTTTTGTGTCAATGGCCAAATTTCTTTTCATTCATACTTTTCTGATATTGTTTTATATCAAGATTAAGATATATGACTCGGACAACACAATCGGATACTATTACCTCTTTGATTGTTGTAATTCTACATCAAGTTTTTCGGGGATTAGCATTTATTTCATTTCATCAAGAAAATATTTGCAATTTTTGTTAAAAATTAGTTGGGCCAATTGATATCATCATATTGCCACCTAACCCATTAACCACTGATGTAGACAAAACGTGAAAGCAATTTGCTATTAAAATTGGTTCGTTTTTGGTTGTGAAAAAAAAATTTTGGAAAAAAAAAATTATGGACGAGATAAGAGTCGAACTCATGACCTTTCCCATGCTAAGGGAACGCGCTACCAACTACGCCACACGCCCACATTTAATGACGTTAAGAATTTGCTCATAGTTGTCAATCTCAGAATACATTTTACTTGTAAATTTTTCTTTGCATATATATATCGTTGAATTTTTGTAGTCACCTGCAATAACCCACCAAAGTATTTACACAGAGTTGCACACTCGCACAATCATTACCTGTTCCTTCTTCTCAAGTACTCTTCTTAACTAAGTTGTATGTATAGCATATTATACAAAGCTATTTTTTGGAGGTCGTGTATCTGAGGATAAAATAAACAAGTAGGATCTCCACTGAATCATTCCAACGTTTGGACCAAACAAAACAAAAAAAATTTTTATTGTCACTTTACTGTCAGTATTAGAAAACTCCAAATTATAGTTTCGAGGAATGCTTAACCATTTGGCAACCCTGTTGATTATGTGTCTATTTGGAAATGGTCCGTTTAGTAATGTTACAACTTGGTCCTAGAATATAAATAGTGTAATTCTGGTTTTTTTTTCGATTACAATTATATTCTTTTTGACTTTGTTCACAATGGTTGTATTTCATATTGGTTTCAAATCACACCAATTATGGATATACAACCTATATTAACGATTTATAACTTAGCGAACCAACTCTTTAGAAGTTGGTATTTAGTTTAGGATTTATAAGGTAAAACAATTAAGATTAATATATTATTGAATAACTGGTATACATGAAAATACTACTTGTAGAGTATTTCCTACTAAGAATTAAGTCGTTTCTCTTTTGCATCTATATCTTTCAAAGAGAGAATAAAATACCGTCTTGACAGTGGTAAATTAGTGAATAAAAGTGGTAGTAGTAGTAGTCGTACCTTTAAGATATATTTGGTATTATTTGCTATATCTTTATAACTCTATTCTACATATATCTATGAGTATAGATTTATCTTCCTATATATAAGAATATTCATACTCCCCCAATAACCGAAAATAAACAAAAAAAAATGAAAAAGTAAAAAAAAATGAAAAGTGGATGTGAATAATAACATATCTCAAAATAAACAGTTCAAGTTGACCATTGTATAATTCAATAACAATCCATTCTCTTCTAAACAGAATGATATATTTATGATATTGCTCTCTCTTTATCATGTATTAATAATCCATAACTAATTTCCGTTTTTTCGAAGGACTTTTATTCCCACCACTGGCACCACTAGTAGAACTGGCACTATTGCTATTCCTTGTTGTTGCTATGTTAGTTGTAGTACTAACAGTTTTATTATCCCTTTTTTGAACGTGTAATTGATTCAAATTTTGTTTTAATTTTAAATCTTTATCAAAATCCCATAATAATTTTTTCCATTGACTTAATAATTGATGTAATTCAAATAATTTCATTAAATTTTTCTTATAATTTGTATTACTACCATCATTATCATTTGTTGAAGAATTTGTTAATAAATGATTATATAATTGAGAATATTCTTTATATTTGATTCTAAATTTATTAGCCAAATTAGTATAATAATCCATTTTCGATGTACTAGAAGAAGATGATGATAAGTTATGTTGATCTTGATTAGATAATGCAAAAGTGGAATTGGTGGTAGTTGACGACGATGATGATGAAGAATAATAATGATCATCAAATTCTTGTTCTGAAGGAGGTGAATTATAATTCAGTTTATAATTAGTTGAATTGATACTAGTACTACCAATGTTTGATGTTAAATTATCATCAGATAATGAAGAATTGGAACTTGAACTGGAACTAGAAGTTGATAATTTTCTTTTCCTTGATTTTGAAGATTTAGATGAAATATCACTACTGCTCAGTGGGGTATTTATTCCACTAGGACTTTTTGAAATCAGTTTATTGATTCTATTCCCTTTTTTGTTCAATTCAATTGTGTTAGTCGATGATTTTGGTGATGTAGTTATAGTTGTAGTTGTAGTTGTAGATTTTTGTTGTTGAGGTTGTTGTTGTGGTGGTGGTGGGGTACTCGCTACTGGTGGTTTAATTGGAAATTTCTTTTTCGACACTAACAATCCACCGCCAAGACTCCTAGCCTTTTCTTCACCGTTATTATTACTGGTACTCTTATTATTAGATTCATTATCATTATTAATGATCTTCTTTCTTAATGGATGAGTTAAAGAAAATCCAATTCTTGTCAAGGCATTATTAACATTATTCAACACTAAAGCTCTTTCATAATCAGTATATGGCCATTTCCAAGGTAATAATTCTTTATAACTCTTATCTTTCAAAATAAAACTTGTCTTCAATCCATAATTATTATCTTTGACGAATTTAGAATTACTATCATTATCATCACCATAATTATAATCACTATAAGGAAATTTATCTTGCTGAATAAATTGATCATTAGGATTATATTTCTGTCCATAATCAGTTAACCACTTGTAAATTTCTTCTTTATCACAATCTAGTATAGTTAGAATATGAGATAATGTAATCGGTCCTAATGCTACTAAATGTAGAAATTTCTTGAAAATTGTTGGCATTGGATCAAGGGGTTTCCTACTGTCACCACCATCATTCAATACTTTGTATGGATTATGAGATTTACCACCATAAACATCCATTACGGATTTTTGTTTTTGCGGTGATAACGGCTTTTCTTTCCTGTTATTGTTAGACGGTATAATAGGAGTATGCAAATCCCTAGGAGTGCTTATAGGAGTTATAACGTTGGAATTGGCCTCACGATCCTTTTCAGTATCATTACCAACACTATTACTATTGTTGTACTGTTTGATTTTTTTGGAATCAGTGACCACGGTCAATTTATTAATTATTCTTCCATCATAATTATTGTTAGAATATACATCAATAGTTAAATTCTCGGGGAATTTCAAACATGGATATTGTATTTGTTCATTTAATTTAATAGATACTTGACCATTTTTAACCACCAATTTAACTTTATTACCAGAAGAAGAAGAAGGTGATTTTGCCATATGTGATTTTAATTGATGAATGAAATCTTGATTTAATTTGATTGATAATGCAATACTAGGGGAAGTGTGAGAATGTAGTGGTGGAGGTAAATCCGCTATTAGTATATTACCAGGATTACTAGAACCAGTAGCGCTAGCAGTACTACTACCTGTAGTAGCACTAGTTGTAGACATTTTTGAATGTGGAGATCAGTTAATGATATTCAAACTATTGGTAAAATAAGTGGATCAAATAGTTGAGTAAGTAGTTTGGAATGGAATTGGAAGGTAGAAGGTAGAAGGAAGAAGAAGAAAGGTGAGTAGTACTGGGTAGTAAGTTAAAGATATTAAAAGAATAAAAAGGAAAAATATAAAGTTGTTAAAAGAAAAGTAAATCAGAAAGGAAGGAAAGGAAATAGGAATATAAATTTAGAAATCAAATAGTAAGAGAGAGAGAACCTAAATTAGTATGTAGTGAATGAATGTATATAACCGAATAAAGTATAATAATAATAATAAAGTACTATGGGAGAGAGAGAAAATAAGTATGTGAGTGAGTGTGAAAGGGTTAAAAAAAAGAAATTTTTTGTTTTTATTTTTATTTTTTTCAATCAGTCAGTCAGTCACACACGCACACAAAAGATTGTTTTTTATTATTACACAAAACTCCCTTTATACACCAAGACACAGAAGAATGTAAAAATTCATAGTTAGTTAGTGTCATTATTGATATTATCAATCTACCAACCAACTACTTCGATTGAAGGGAATTTTTCTTTCTTTTACTTAATCATTCCTTAAATTTACTTAGCTTAACAGTGCTATTAGATTGTTCTATTACTTTTGATGTTGAATTCAATTAAATAGTGTGACAATTATTACTGTTGAGTGTGTGTAGTAGTAGGTGTATTTTGTTTTATGTTACAATTTTTTTTATTCACTACTCTAAGTCCTCTAACCAATACTTACTACTACAAGTACAAATTACTACTGACTAACTAAATGTACTTACATACATACATATGTATGATCATCATAACAATTCTACTTTTGAACTAAAAAATAACAACAACAACGACAATAATTACATTTTTTGCATCTAAATTACTCCTCCTGCTACTACTAAGTAGGTGATATTCTTCAATTTTTGTTAACAAAACCACAAAATTGTAACAATAAGAAAATATCAAAAACTTCATAAAATATATAAAATTCATAAAACTCATAACTAACATCCCTTGTTACGATTGCGAGTTTTTTTATTGTTACTTCCATGGACTAAAATTCTCAATCTAATCCAAGAAAAATGTATTTATAATGGAAGATCATTTATAGTTGGGAAAAGGTAAGGTAAGGCAGACAGAACAGGCGATCCAAGACAAAAAGAAAGAAAGGGAAGAAGAAATTATCCGATTGTCTCATTTTTTATTTATATATCTTTGTGTCTAGTAACAGTAGTAGAAGTTCAATGAAATCGCAAATTTCAAACATTCAACAAATGCTTTACAAATTAACAACACAATTCAACTGTGTTTCTGGTTGTAACTGGTTAATGTTGAGATATTAATGGAGAAATGTTGAGAATAAAAGAGGAGGAGTGTTACAAATGTGTGTGGGGGTTACCTAACCACCACTTCCGCTAAGTTCTCATAACCCAAAAAGTCATTTATTTGGGTCATCATGACTACCGGACCAGGGCGGAATAAACGGGATCAACACCGGACGGCAAGAACTAGGTGCGACAATGAGTGAGGCAGAAGTGGTATGATAAAACGGAATCATCAGGCGAGAAATATACAAGTGATGTGCGGTGGTGTGCGGCGGTGAGTGGTGGTGGTAGTAGTGTGCAATTTAACACAAACACCAACAACAACGGAAAAAGAAAAACTCAAAAACAAGCAAAATTTAGTCAAAATAAGGAAATCTAATTAAGTATCATAACTAAATTCTTGCCGCCCCCACTTCCACTCCACTCCTTCCAACCATCTTCCTTCCTTGCTTGTCTATGAATACTTTTTATTTGAATCAATAAGAAATTTACTATTCAAAAAAATATCAATCAATCTTACAACTACAGTAGTAAATAGTATTGGTTGTCGTGATCTAATATAATATGTATATGTATAATATGTGTATCTATAAAAAAGTAATCCTAATTACACTATCATCGAGTAATTTCTTTTGAATCCTTTACACGACAACACTAGTAATAATACGACCTAAGAATATTTCTTTCTTTCTCTCTGTGGGAGGCTTTTTTTTTGGTATGTTAACGGTATGATCATTCTTGGAAGGTCGCGACGATTATATTATATCTTCATCCCTTTCGTTTAGTGTGAGTAAAATTACATAAATGATTGCAAAAAAAAGCCACCTCTTCAATTAGATTTATCTATCATATATATACAAAGTTACATTCGACTTATATAGAAAATAGCAAGTATAACGAATCGATTTTTCAACAATTTTTCATCACATCACATCACATCACATCATAGCTAATATAGTACTGTGTATACTTGTTTCACTTTAGTAGTTGAAAATACTTTTATAATATAAACTTCGACTACCCAATAAATCCCAATCATTTTGAGTAATCCACATTTCATTAACAACTTTTAATCTTGAATAAACACTACCACCTTTCCAATTAATCATTGATGGATCAAATTCCCTAGGTGTTGGAACAATATTCATTGATAAGAATTGACCATTTTCTTCAATTAATTCTTCAATATAATCTAAATCTAGTTTCAATTCTGTTTCATTATTGATTCTTTCCATTATATCTTCTGGTACTTCAATCTCACTAACATTTATGTTATTGTTTTGTGCAGTTGTTTCTTCTTGGTTATTATTGTTGTTGGTGGTGGAGTTGTTGTTGTCACCGCTCATTGTTGATTCCATCTCTTGTTTAATCCTTTCTTGTTCAATTTCAATTAAATTCTCTTTTTTCAATAAATTCTTTTTGATTTCTTCATTTAAATATTTAATTATTAAATCAATTGCTGAAGTTGATAAAATTCTTGGTCGCCAAATATTTAATCGATCATTTAAAATTAAATCATACCCATTAATTTTACTTAAACCTCCACCAACTATTATTATATTATCATAAAATTTTTTCAATTTTGTTAAATCACTTGATAATCCAGCATTAGTAATTGATTCAATAATTGCCTTTTCTAATGGTACTTCAACTAATCGTTCATCTTCACCATCAAAGTTAGAAGACAATAATTGATCCTCATTGTTTTTTGTTTTGGTAGTTGTGGTGGTACTAGTACCATTCACTTGACTTTGATGTTGATGTTCGTCATCTTTTTCTGTTGTGTCATTTTCATTATCATTTTGATTGATCAATTTTAGTAATAACTCTTCATCAGTTAAATCACAATAATTCAATTGATTTTTCAGTTTTAATTGATCTTGTGATTTACTCTTGGGATTATTTGGTTTGTTATTATATTGATCCAATGATTTACTAAACAAATTCTCCACCGTTGATTTTGTAGGGTTCTTCAGTGTATAATAATTTGGTATTGATGGATGTTTATTGCCAGTGATTTGAAATAATTTAGGGAAAAATAATCCCATGGGAGCTAACATAACTTCATCAAATATTTTAAATGTGAATTTTTCTGTGGATTCAAATGGCTTGCGTTTATAAAATTCATATAATTGTATAGCAATATCAGCATCTTGGAAAGTAATATATTTTTCTTTTAGATTTTGCGCCAATTCCCAATCTATAGCATTAATTAAATTAATGTCTCTATAAGGGAATTGATCCTCAATTAATAATTTAACAAATGTCTCTGTTATGTTATCCCCACCATAATTTAATAAAACCCTTGAATCACTAATAATCATTCCTTCATCAACACAACTGATTTTTGTCGTCTGTGCTCCAACATCAACAACACAGGCCGTCGACATTGTGGCTCCAAATGTTGTCGCTATTGATTCTTGAATTATTCCAACTTTCCCAAACCCGATAAATTTTAATAATAATTGACACCAAGTTTCAACATATGCTTTATCATATAAATCAGGAATTAATAACATCACTTTATATTTATTAACATCAGTAGTGATCTCCAATTGATTAAGAGCATCAAATATAATATTACAAATATCCCCCAAGATCTCTTCTCTTGATTCATAATAATAGGAATTTTCATTGAAATTACCATTAATCATTGGATATCTTAAAATCCATTGTGATTCGCCATCTTTACTTGTATTTACTTGATTGGGGTTTTTTGTTGCCAAATTCAATGCATCTTCTCCAACAAAAAACCGTTTATTTGTTTGTTTATCAGGATTAATCCATTCCTTTTTATTGGGATCATTATGATCCTCAATTTTCTCCGATACTTGCCGTTTATTAAAATTAATGACTGTTTCTCGTGAATTAGGTAATATTCTTCGTTTATAATACCTCATTCTAGCTCGGAAATCTTTTGTGACAATTGCTTTTTGTTCATCAAATTCTTCATCGATATAATACTCTAATTCTTCTTCATTTTCATCATCTTGGTCATGCTTATTAGTACTACTACTAGGTTTAGGTTGTTTTAATTTTCTTTTTGGATATTTGATTCCGCTATCATCGCCATGCGGGTTGACGATATTGGTGAGGTTTTTCTTAACGGCAATCACATTAGGAATAACTAATGGTACCGCATCAGTAGCTTTGCCAATTCTAATATATCTTGATCCTGGTTGTAAAACTATCACATCTTCTCCAATTTTCGCCTTTTCTTGTCGAACTTCTTCTGTTTCATTTTCTTCATCATCAACTTCCTCATCGTCATCATTTCCAGCACCAGTGGTTGTGGTTCCACCACTAACAGCCATTTCTTTTTTCATTTCAAGTTCAATATCATTCAAATTAAAATCATCAAAATTCTTAGTCTCTTTTTTCTCTCCATTATCTAATTGTTGTTGATTGTTTTGTTGATTATTTTGTTGTTGTTGTTGTTTGAGTTTTTTCATTTTTTGTTGTAATGCCCTTTCTTGACGCCAATTTCTAATAAAACTAACTTGTTCATCTTTTTTCAAATAATCAGTAAAATAATTTTTTTGATTAATCACCAGAATTGGTTTAATACTAGTTAAATTGAAACCATTTTCATTTTCAAATCTTCCAATCCCAGTTTTAGCCAAATTTTGTGCCAAAGTTGCTGCAGCTTTAATTCGTCCTTCTTTACGACGTTGTAATGTTTCTGCACTCGGTCTTTTACCTGCTGTTGGACCTGGTTTATGTCTCTTCTGTGCTGATGATTCCGAATCTCCAATAACTCCACCACCAGATGAAGATGATGAAGATGAAGATTTTGTCGTCGAGGTTGTGGTGGCACCACCTGCATTTATCTTGTTAGTAGCAGTATTAGTGGTAGTAGATGATGAAGTACCAGTAGCATTTGGATTAGTTGGCGATTCTGGATCTTCTGATGGAAGAATAATATCATCAGCTTGAGATGATAAAATAGGTGTTGCAGCACCTGAATCATCAATCATATCAATATCTACCGAGTAAGGCGATGTAGGAGGATTAATTGCATCCAGCATTGTTAATGAATTTGATTGCTTTAATTGTACTAAGTGGTTGTTGTTGTTTTGGTGATGACAATGGTGTTGTCTATTTTTTTCTTCATATTGAGTTATTTTTTGGTTCGTTGTTGAATGTTTGAGAGAGTTTGCGTTCAATTTTGTCTTTCGCATTCTTTCATTTCAATTTTTCCAACCAGCTAATACTTTTTAACAGGCTCTTCAATTCGACACCACCAGAAAGAATCTCACAATAAAAAGTATCCATAGGAAGTACCACTAAACCTCAAAATTAAATAGAATCACTTCAGCTTTTTGTTGTCTTCTAGCTAATGAAATAGCTATAACGATTAGATTATGGATCGCTTTAAGATATATTTCTTCTGTTTATGCTACCAATTGCGGTTTTTTTGACTATTATCAACAACTCTTGAATTTAGCAATGGTTTTCAACCACATCATACATACATACCCAGTAACGATGAGTCTTTTGTTGTATTTACAGAAAAATTGACACCTCACTCTTTTCTCTGGTAGTTTTACCACCTTATAACACCCATATATATTGACTTTTCAACTTGTTATACGTACTACATAGCAGAGGTAATAATATGCACCTCTTCCAACAGGTTTCTTACTGTATCAGGTCTATCAGTGCAAGACAAAAAGCAGTCCAAGGGTAAAGCTTCAAACTCCGAGAGAAATTCAACAAGTATAAAGAATTAACGTTGCATACATCCTAACATCTACAAATCAGATCAGATTAGATCAATTCTTTTCCTGTCTTTCTCTTGGTGTTGTATCGTTGATTGCTTTTGGGCTTTTCTCTTAATCTACATTATACCTTATAATAACGCGTGTATATGGAAAAGGAAAACTCATTTCCGAACCAAGCATAATTTTTTTTGGTCTCAGAGATATTTTTTTTCCAATTGACCGAGGCTCGGAAGTTGCAGGAATCAATTCATCTTATCCCTACCCCTCCTAATCTTCTTGCTTGCCCCCAACTGTTACTACTTTTAGTGTAAGTAAATATGAAAGTAGTCCCGTCCAACAATTTCAATTGTACAGTATTCAGGTATAATGAACAATAGCCAAATTTCAATTGATTGGCATAACTGTTGGTACATATCATCGCTGCAAAATGAGAGAGATACATAGATAATGTCGTGCAGGAAAGCTCTTCCCCTTCTTGTTGCCTGTACACCAAGAAAATGTCGCTGTTTTTTTTTTTTCTTCTGCATTGTTGTTTTTCGTGCCGTTTTTCCCCCGTGGTTCTCGCCCCCGCCACCCGGCTGTTTTTAGTCGACTTAACAATTAAACAACCAAACTTTGCCCGAACAATAAAGACATTAACAACAATAAAAAAATGGCGCAACAAATATTTGGCCAATTATAATTGATCAGTCTACAATAAGCTGATATTAATGATTTTTAGTCCCTATCAATATTCAATGGATTTTATAGAGGCACAAGATGTTGTAGAACAACTTGGAGGGGTTCAACATTTTGAATTGTGAGAGCACACACTCGGAGGAGACACTTACACTCTCACACACAAAAAAAAGGGGACGACATTAATTAAGTATGAGGAAAAAGCTGTCAAAACAAACAAAAACAACAAAAACAAAAAGTTCAACCACATCAAGCCGAAACAGAGCAAAAAAAAACGAGCCTTTTTTTTCATTTCAAACGTCTCAACAATTTGTTTTACCCTTTTCTTCTTCTTCTTTTTCCTCTTTCTTTCTTCCTATCTTGTTTTCTCTTATTCAATTTTATTTGAAAATAATTATTCCATTTTAACCAACCACCTCCCCCTCATTTCATTCCTCACAATGTATAGACAATTTACACGTGGATTTTCCTCCTCTTTGCCAGCCAGAAATTATGCATCAACCATCAAAAACTTGAAGGTTACTAAAGACACAAAAGTTATCTATCAAGGGTTCACTGGTAAACAAGCTACTTTCCATGCTGAACAAGCAATTGCTTACGGTACTGATGTTGTTGGTGGTATCAACCCAAGAAAAGCCGGTACCACTCATTTGGATAGACCAGTTTTCGGTACTGTTGCTGAAGCCATGAAAGAAGCTGGTGCCTCTGCCACTGGTATCTTTGTTCCACCACCACTTGCTGCTGCTGCCATTGAAGAAGCCATTGCTGCTGAAATCCCATTGGCCGTTGCTATTACTGAAGGTATTCCTCAAAAAGATATGGTTAGAATTTCCCAAATCTTGAAGACTCAAGAAAAAACCAGGTTAGTTGGTCCAAATTGTCCTGGTCTTATTGCTCCAGATCAATGTAAGATTGGTATTATGCCATCCAGTATCCATCAAAGAGGTAAAGTAGGTGTTATTTCTAAATCAGGTACTTTGACTTATGAAGCTGTTGCTCAAACCACTGCTGTTGGTTTAGGTCAATCTTTAGTCATTGGTATGGGTGGTGATCCATTTCCAGGTACCAACTTCATTGATGCCTTGACTTTATACTTGAATGATCCAGAAACTGAAGGTATCATTATGATTGGTGAAATTGGTGGTAGTGCCGAAGAAGAAGCTTCTGAATTCTTAAAACAACACAACTTGACCAGACCAGAAGGCCCTAAACCTGTTGTTGGTTTCATTGCTGGTGTTTCTGCTCCACCAGGTAGAAGAATGGGTCATGCCGGTGCCATTGTTGCCGGTGGTAAAGGTGATGCCAAATCCAAGATTGCTGCTTTGGAATCTGCTGGTGTTGTTGTTGAAAAATCTCCAGCTAGATTGGGTAACTCTTTATTGGCTGAATTCAAAAACAAAAACTTGTTATAAGTGTTATAGTTGATTTAATTGGGAGATTTAAAAAATAAACTCAACCGGAGTGAAACATTATTGATTCTAAGTATACTATAATAATAATAATATAAGAAATGTGATACTAAAGGGATGTGATGTCCCTGTGTGAATAGAAATAGATTTATTGTTTCTACTTTTTTTTCTTTCAATTGAGTGTGTTTAATTATTAGTTTTATATTAACATGCGTTTATCACACAATTTATAGAAATGGCAGTCATATGAATATATAGAATATAATTAAGGATTGATCTAATCTTGTTGTTAATATTGATTCGATATAGAGATCCAAGATATTGGAGTATGTTGCACGACTATACAAATTTCTTGCGAATAGTTTAGCAGAATGAGAGAAAAAAAATTTTACATTGCCAAATTTCAAGCTCTTGAAAGTATTCTTTAACAAAGTGTGTGGATAAAACAGCCATAACAACAAAGATATTTTACAAAAAATAACTACTATCACAATGTTTAGGACACTTCTTTCATCTACTGTGCGTTCAATTCAATTAAAGCCAGTGACATCTACCCTTTCCACCACTATTCCATCAATAACATCTATTCCCACTGTATCCTATTTTTCAACGTCACCAATAAACTATAAAACCAATACCTCGACTAGAACTAAAGAGAATGTTCATGATTTGACGACATTCTTAACCTTAATTGGTCGTAATAGCATTGAATACAAAGATTTATTTGAAGATGATTTAAATAAATTTTTATCAACTACTTCAGCACAAATGAAAAATATGGGTATTGATACTAGAGCAAGAAGATATTTATTACGATGGAGACATAAGTTTCTTAATGATTTGGAACCATTAAGAGAGCATAAATTGGGTAAGAAAAGAAATGGTGGTGAAAGAAAGGCTAAAACTGTTATTGCTAAAAGACAAGCTTTGGAACGTTTGGAAGAAAAAGAAAAATGGGCTCAAGAAGAATTGGAAGCTGAAAAGAGAGGTGAAAGATTGTTTTAGATTCAGTTGGTATTTCATTTATCGTACAGTTATATATTCGGTGCATCTTTACAAGGTATATGTGTGAAAAAGAAGAGAAAAAAAAAAAGGAAAGTTACTATCAAAAATTGATGATAATTTGGTTATTGTTACTAGAAGTCATTGTAAATAGAATATAGTCAATTTTGATAAGTCTACCTTTTGTTGATTTTCATGTAGAAAAGGATTAAATGGTGTTACTGTAATATAGTGTTGACTTTGATCTTAGTGTGTGTATTGGTAGTGGTAGTGGGAATAACAAAAAAAAACATAAACATAAACATAAACATAAACATAAACATAAACATAAACACAGAAAAAAAACGCCATTTTTATTACTCCCTTCATTAGCTTACAGTTGAGTTCTATTTGGACATCTGTATTTCATTATAGTTTGATTCAGCCTAGTTTGTAATAATTATTCAATATCCCATTATGGATAACTCGTTGGATCAAAAACTATTGGCGTTCATATCATCACAGTCATCATCCAAACCGTTGTCACCAAGCAAATCAAATAACCTTCCCAAAGCTGATATAAAATCACTCGAGTCATTGTGTGTCACTTCATTGGATACTTTATTGAATAATATTGGAGGTTCTACTACTAATAACAGCATTTTGCCATTGGACTCGCTTGATGCTATTGAAGTACGATTACGCGGGTTGTACTTAATTTATGCTGATGACCCACGCAAGTCATTTGATATACTACGGAAACATCAATTATATATTGTTAAACTATTTAATATTAAACAAATTGACTATGTTTATCAAAATTTAAATGTTTTATTAGCTCAAATTAATAAAGTATTTAAAATTGAATTCACTTCGAAAAGCACTATTTTTACAGGAATTGAGTTTACTGATTTCAATAATTGGAATGATGATACAAGTTTTTTCAATGTAAACAGAAAAGATATAACCCAATTGATAATTGCATTTCATTTTTTAGTTTTACAATGGATAGCCCAATATGTTTCCAAGAATTTAAAATCAATATTAATGCAAAAGAATCAGTTTATTAGTCTTGACGAATTTTGCAATATTCCCCAAATGTTTTTAAATTCTAGCAATTTTAGAAAATGGCAATTATTACCAAGTAATGAAAACATTGGCAAATATAACACCAATAATGTTAAATTGATTTCTGGTTTCATAAAAGTATTCCAAAGTATTAAAGTGTCATCATCATTATCTAAATATGTTGGCTTGACTAATTGTTTGAAATTGAAACTATATGAATTGACAAAAGACGAGTCATTATTAGAGTCCATTGGATTTTCATCTAATTTGATTCCATTTATCAATGATGCTAATATAAATATCAATGAGTTTATTCGCAAACACGTACCAATAGAATCTGAGGGTTCCAATGAATTGCAGACTCGGTTATTGAAATCACCACAACTTGTCACTGACAGTGATTTTCTTCGAAATCTACAGAATGATTCAAAATTATCAGTAGAAAATTGTCAAATAATAATTTCATCTTTTAATGCGTTTAAAGATAACCTCAAGACACTCCTGAACCAACAATTATCAATTCTTGATTCAATCACAATATATTTGAAGGATTCATTAGATGAATCAGTGGTCCCCATATTATCTCAACTGTTTCAAATTTATAGTCATTTCAAATTGATGAAAAGAATGAGAAACATTTCCAATTTATTGTTCAATTTGGGGAATAAAGTGCACAATGAGATATATCGCAACTTGGCAGTTGATTACGAGTGTGCAATATTCGGAATTTCTCCTAATAATGACAATTTCAAACAGTTGTATACTAAATTGACGAGAACTCAGGTTGCTGGCTCAGTATTAGGGAATGTTTTACAATGTTTTGAAACCTACATAAGTTTGAAAAACAACAAGGACGATCATATCAACGGAACAATAATTCAATTCATTTGTAAAACTTTACTGCAAACATCAAACTTTGCCTCGTTGAATAACATCAAGAATGAGAATTTGAAATACGACATTGTTAATGATATTTTTCAATTTATGGAGAAATCAAATAATACAGCTGAAAAAACTAAAGTTTGCAACTCAATTATTGAATCCACTTCTTGGTGTAATCAATTAATTGAATGTAAAATATACTATCAATACTACAATGTCAATGGACTTGAAAAGTATTTGGATTTGGAGGAGAAATCTTGTGATAATCAATTGGTAACTTCTGGTATACAATTTCAGAGATTGGTGACATTTGGGTGGAATGAAACTTTGTTAGTTGAATGTTTGAATAATTTAAAATATGGGTTAAATTACAACTCCAGTGAATTTGATTTATTCGAATTAAACATAATCAAACAAGTTTTATTGTATATAAAATATAATGGAATGATAGATGAATTGATTGACATTATTGAAATTTTACTAGCCAAATCAATTAAAGACGAACAATTTGAGAAATTTTTAAAATTTGAATATTGTCAAGCATTATTATCTCAAACTTACAACAATCCTACTAATGATGTTGAGTTTTCACAAGTATTTTTGGATTTGAAGAAACGCTCTCAGAATTGGAAATCATTTGATGATATTATTCAATTGAGTTTATTACAACTACAATATTGCATATATGCCAAGAATTCAATAAAGGCAAAAGATAGATTTAATGGAATCTTACAAACACTTTTGAAAAAACCACAATTCAATATATCAAAATCAAAGAACTTACCCATTGTTTCCAAATTACAGAATTTTTTAATTTTAGGAAAATTTCAATTACTTGCATGTCATGTAAATAATCATATTATACATAATAAAATTGAAGCGTTTAATAATATTAAAACAGGTATTCAATTATTATATTCAATTGTCAAAAAACTTCCTACTAATATCAACAAAACTTTATGGCAAGAACTTAACTGGGAAATCACTCGATTATTATTTGATAGTTATAAATTGGCAATTGATTTATCTATTGATATTGGGATATCTCGAGATATCCCATTATTTTTGAATGAATGGGTTAAACTCAATAATAGTATTGACAATGATGTACCGATTGTTAATTGTATCAATGAGTTTGAAATCGGTCGATATGGATTGCTTTCCAATAATGAATTTCAAAAATATACCAGAATTGCTCAAGGAAGACTCAGATATAGCCTTGTGAAGAATAATAGTGCTGTTCAACAATATATTAATAGAGACCGGGATGACGAAATTTGTGGACACGCTTCAAGTAGTCGTCGATTAAAGAGTCTTGTGAGAACTATTTTCAATTCAGATAATTCCCTCAGTGAATTACTGAAATCGGTACAATTATTACCTTGTATTATTGGTGACAGCTCTACTATGTGCTCTAAGGGGTTACTTGATAAGTTGGTTCAACTAAAAAATGAAATATTAACTGAAGTAACTAATTATGAGAAATCCCGTTCATTATCGTTAAATCAACAACAACAACTAATTAATAATTTGAATCAAGTTGTTTGTTTATTGTCTTCTTTGACTTCGTTTAAAGGTGATGGTTTGTTATCAGAGATTTATTATCTTCAGGATTATGTTAGAAATTTACCATTTGCTAATGAACGTAAATTGATGGATTCTTCAAAGCAAGATGAGAGTAATAATTTGTTACCCCGTGCATTAGATTTCAATCAAGTTGTTGAAGATCCAAGTAACAACACTATTAACAATAGTATGATAGATTTTAATGTTGATTTACAACTTTATTTACCCCATAATTGGATTCTTGTTACGTTAGACATTTGTCAGAATACTGGAGATTTATTGATTTCCAAATTGACTAAGGGGTCACCAAATCCAATTTTTATGAGATTGCCATTACTGAGATTCCCTTCAAGTTTGGGTTTTCAACAATTGATGCAAAATTTTGAAAAAATCATTGATGATAGTAATTTATCTACAAAAAGGAAAACTACTTCTAAAATTTTAACTGTTGAAGATAGAAAACAATGGTGGAGATCTCGATTCACTTTGGATTTTCAATTACAAGATATTTTGCATCATGTTGAAAGCAAATGGTTTGGTGGGTTTATTTCAGGTATTTTCACTAATGACAATGACGTTGAAAATGAATCCAAGAACGTGTTTCATAAATTCAAACAAGATTTAATAAAAATTTTGAAAGATTGTTTAAACGTAAGTGACGATAAATCGAATATAGAGAGGTTTCTTCAGTTTAATGAATTTATTTATTACTGCTTTTACTCAATGGAGGAATATAATTATGAATTGGTTGATGATTTGATAAAATTTATAACTATGAATATGAATTCTCATGGCAGAATAGTTAATTTTGGCACTAATGTTAAAATTAATAAATTACACGAATTAATTAAGAATTTGATTGATAAAGTTAATAAAAACAAACAAAATGTGACTAGCAACAACAACAACAACAACAGCAACAGCAACAGCAACAACTCCCAACATATTGTTTTGATACCTAATGCCAACTGTTCCAATTTCCCATGGGAATCGATGGAATTTCTTCGTAGTAAATCAATTTCAAGAATGCCATCAATTCATATGTTGCTTGATCTAGTCAAATCAAACACCAATAACAAGAACAAGTTAATGTTTGTTGATAAATCTAATTTGTATTATTTGATTAATCCCAGTGGTGATTTAATTCGATCAGAAAATCGATTCAAAAAACTATTTGAATCAAATCATTTATGGAGAGGGGAAATTGGAAAATTATCAAGTAATGAACATGAAGATTATCAAGATTCAATATTATGTGAAATCTTGAAAAGTCATTTATTTGTTTATATTGGTCATGGTGGTTGTGATCAATATATTAAAGTATCAAAATTATTTAAAAAATGTGGCAATAATCAAGATTCACTGAATAAATTACCTCCTAGTTTATTGTTAGGTTGTTCATCAGTTAAATTAGATAATTGTAATTATAACTATAATTCCAGTATGTTACAACCACTGGGTAATATTTATAATTGGTTGAACTGTAAATCGTCAATGATACTCGGGAATCTATGGGATGTTACTGATAAAGACATTGATATTTTTACACTTTCATTACTACAAAAATGGGGGTTAATAGATGATTATAATGGCAGTGGCCATGATTATGGTATGAAGAAATTGGATTTGACTAATTGTGTTGTTCAAAGTCGAAGTAAATGTACTTTGAAATACTTGAATGGATCAGCACCTGTGGTTTATGGTCTACCAATGTATTTAAAATAGACATTCTGTTTGCATATAAGTTTATATATTTTAATAATAAGAAAAAGAGCATAATTTGGATCTTGATTTTGTATTGTTTGGTTTGTTATGAACAAATTTTGCACCCAATCACTATCGAACTTTCTTTTTTAAACAGAGAACATTTAATCAACATTTATGTTACATTTAAGCGTTTAAATACATATTTGTGTTAGATGGTTATATAATGTTGGCATTTTCTGATGGAATTGTTGATATTCATTTTTTTTAGCATTTTTTTCGCCAAAATTCATAATCAAAAATTGATTTGATTTCGAATGTAATGATGAGTTCAGAAATGAATAATCTCAACAACTTAACCAGTATTAATTAAAAATAAAGTACGGACTGAATGATCTACAGCCATATTTGAGTCTTGAATTACCCTTATTACCCCTAAAGATAAAAATTATTATTGTGAAAAAGCAAAACGTTTTGTCCAGGACTAATTTATCTGCACCCCTTATTTCTCTTGTTGTATAATCAGCCTTGCTCGTTGTCTGATTTACAAGGCTTGGTTCTATTGGTTGTTTATTACCTTGGTGGTTGCGCACCATCTTGGCATTGAGTTA
>OBUW01000026.1_pt1 | contig 138322 bp, 80 predicted proteins | sample 1475761 | NCBI WGS metagenome assembly OBUW01 (sample SAMEA2579908, study PRJEB22360) | human gut metagenome | biome: human gut; feature: human-associated habitat; material: faeces | place: Denmark | collected 2008/2010
TTATTTTTGTTATTTGGAAACTAGTGATAGTATGTACATTCCTACTCCGTTCGTTAAGAATTCTCTCATCATATTTAGCACTATTGTTTTCGCATTGGAGTAGTTTTAGGAAATAAATTGTGTGAAGGGTGCAGGTACAAGTTGCTTGTGTCGCGAAGAAAGCATTCCACAGTAATACTTACGTTAAACTAAACACTGAATTCTATACTTTTTTCACTTGTACTTTCTCAAAAGGTTACGTAGTGTTGTAAAAGGAATGTGGTAGTCGATATTCAGGGCCATAAATATGCCGATTCTCAAAAAGGATATTTTGACAAAGTAGCACATTTGTATAGTCGTTCTAGATTCAATGTCAAGTACTCAAATTCAATCAGAATAATTGCAAATTTCTTAGAAAAATCACATATTTCTTCGTTCATTATTAGCACATCACTCTCTCTTGTAGTTTCGCCAAAAAGTTTCCCCTATTATCACTACAACATCTCGTATTCACTCAATCCCACACTCATTTATATTACTTATACGTATTTTTCATTATGTTTTTTATACAAAATAAAATAGAAAACTTAAAATGCTATTATTGGAAAAGGTAATAGAGAGAAACTATATTATACACTTGAAAAAACTAATTCTTCTCTTCAGTTATCATTATCCTTAAACAGATTCTAAAACAACATCTTTGAAACCAGAAGAAACTTTCTTACCTTTTTCTTCGGTTGAACCTTCACCGTGCAAAGCCAATAATGAACCCAAGTCGAATTTTGGTTGTTTCAACAATTTGACTTTTCTGATGTGGACATTTTGTAATGGGAAAATGGTTTGGGTGGATTTTTCAATTTCACGGCCAATGACTTCTGGAATCAATTTGGAAGTTAATTGAGCTAAAGTACAGTTGGAAACTTCTCTTTGCATAATTTCAATCATCTTCTTTCTGACTTCTCTCAATTTAGAGGATTGAGCGTAAGTAGTTTTCTTGATTTGGTTTGGTTGTCTTTTGGTGAAAGCAATGGCAAAAACTCTCAAAACGTAATCGTCGGAAGTTTTAACAGTGACATTAGCTTCAACTAATGATTGCCATTTTCTGACCAATGATCTTAATTTGTCAGAAGTGAAATCCAAACCATGGAAGTTGGTCAACAAGTTTTTACCTTGGACTTCATCAACTCTCAATTTGATTTTTCTGTAAGAGTGGTCTTCGGAACCTTGTAAGTCGGCCAAACAAACTTCGAAAACTCTACCTTTCAAGCCATCAGCGGCATTCTTTAAACCGGTAGATCTGTTGATCAAAGTTTTACCAACATTTCTGTTTTCAAAAGTGGTTGGAGCTTTGATGTCAAACCAATCTTTTCTGGTGAATGGGTCAACGACCTTCTTTTTTAATCCTTTCTTTCCTTTGGACAATCTCTTGTTTTTACCGACAGCCATGTTGTACTTGAGTTGGTGATTATATGAAACAAGTGAAAAACGTAAAAGAAAAAAATTCCTAGTAAAAAATTTTTAGATACAGAAAGTCAGGAAATTTTCAGTAGTATGGGCGTGCGTGAGTATCTGTGAGAGCTGGGACTTGGAACACACACACTATTACAACACACACAAATTCACTCAGAGCTTAACAGTGAGAGAACAGCAGAAAAACAAAAATAAAAATACAGCCCAAGATGTGTGTGTGTACACTGCTCAATTTTAGTGTGCAGGATAACAACGCACATAAAATACACATAATCTTTTTGCGCACCAGCAGTTCTTCTTGTTCTGTTAACTCACATCACATGACTAGGGCTATAGCCCTATTTTGTTGCGACATTCAGACGACAAACTACCTAAACTTTGTCGCAACCCTGGGTCGTACCTGAAGTCTCAAAATGTAAACAAACTTATTTAGTTTCAGTGAAGTGTATGATGTGGAAACAAACAAAACGCACTGGTTACGCTGTAACAAAATCAAACGACAACAACAAATCATCTACTGACTTAACAACCACACGTCCGTCACAATTGAGATCATAATATGGAAGAAGATAATCAACAGGATCAGAATAACCAGTATGTAATTTACCACCCCTTCATTCTGGAGGGATGCCATTTTTATTTCATTATTTCTTGTACTAACTCATTTATTAGAGTCGCCTTAAAAATTGGTTTAATTGGGGATTCCCAGATTGGCAAGACATCACTAATGGTGAAGTATGTGGAAGGTTCATTTGACGAAGACTATATTCAAACATTAGGGGTTAACTTTATGGATAAAAAGATACAAATTAGAAACACAACTATAACGTTCTCGATATGGGATTTAGGAGGACAAAAGGAGTTTATCAATATGCTACCATTGGTCTCAAATGATGCAGTGGCAATATTATTCATGTTTGATCTAACAAGAAAGTCTACGCTAAATTCAATAAAGGAATGGTACAGACAGGTGAGAGGATTCAATAAGACGGCAATTCCCTTTTTAGTGGGGACGAAGTATGATCAGTTTATTGATTTATCATTTCAAGATCAAATAGAGATTACACAACAAGCAAAGAAATTCGGAAGTGCGATGAAAGCTCCAGTCATATTTTGTTCAACTAGCCATTCTATTAACGTGCAGAAAATCTTCAAAATTATATTATCTAAAGCGTTTGACTTAAAGTTAAACCTTGATGAAATTGTTAACGTGGGGGAACCCATATTGATATATAAGTAGTTGGTGTAAAGAGCCACGTTCAAATTAAGTTCCATTCTTTAAACAATTCAATAGCTATTTATTACATAACTAGACATAATACGCTTATCATTGTTTATTATTATTACTATTATTATTATTATTATTTTTACTATGTAGTTTTATTAATGTTATTATGAAGTTTTAATCTTACAAATAATTCAATTCTGTGCGAAGTATAATTAACAGTGGTAGAATGCCAAAAACAGAACCAAAAAAAAACAACGCAGACAACTTGGTTTGATTCAGATTAACAAACAAAACCGTGCCAGTTTTTTTTGATCGGTACAATCTCAACACAACCTTAGTTACATCCAAATATGAATAAACTTCCCAAAGGATGGAATTTTACCATAGTGGACGACAATGCCGATCTGAGCAACTCAGAAAACATACAAGGAAAAAGACCAAGAAGGTCAAGAACTAGTGTACAAAGGAGTGACGGGGCTTCTCCAATTATCCGAGATAATATAGTCTTAATAAGAACTGACGATAATGAGGAATTCAAAGTGGGCGATACTATAGAGATAACTCAAGGAAAAGGGCCGGAGGATCCAACCACTGAATACGGCCTTATAACAGAAATAAAGTTTGGAAATAGTGAGTTTATTGAAGTCATCGTTGATTGGTTTATACGGTCATCCGAAATAGTTGGTATGCCCAATGATTTTTTTGCAGACAATGAATTGTTGTTAACTCCGTTTAGAAGTGAGGTGAAATTTATTGATTTTATTAGACCCATCAATGTTCTATCTGAAAGCCAATTTGCGGATGTGGTAATAGACGAGTCTAATTCCCATTCCACGTTTTTAGTGAAACGTGCTACAGATAACGAAGGAAACTTTAGCGACACTTTTGATTATAAGGATTTTAGTGGTAAAGTACTTGAGAACCCAAAGAAATGTGCGATACAGGTTAAAGAATTGATATCTACTACTGTGCAAAAAGAACTTTTAGAGGAATTTAGCAAGGAGCAACGTAAAAAAAAAGCAAACAAGGTTTCGACAACGGGTCGCGTAACTAGATTCAATAAACGCAAGGAAAGTGTATCAACAAAAGCTATTAAACCGGAAAATAAGCAGGTTAAAATTGAGATTGATAACGACGTTTTATCTGACCAATCTGAAGAAAAACAGGAAGAGAGTGATTATAATGAGGCGGAAGATGCAAATTCTGCGTTGGAGTCTGACGAAGAAGACATTTCACAAGAACTGGAGGACCTGGAAGTGGAATATTCAACAAAAAAGAAGTTGAAAAATAAGAAGTTGCTGCGTAGATCGAAGGCAGCAGCCACCCCTTCACCCAAACGAAAGCTACAAAAAAAGGATATTGAAGACATTTACTCCGTTGTCACACCCACTAAAAGAATGAAATTGGGTAAAGATGACCGAGACTCGTTACCAGTATTTTTATCACCGACCAAAAGCGTTCCTAGTGAATTCACCGACCCCAAATCGGTTGCTTTCAAAGAAGTGAAACAAAGATTGCACACATCACAGAAGTTAAATGCTCTACCTGGTAGAGAAGATGAATTTGCCATGATATATATGAATCTAGAGTCAGCAGTAAACGAAAAAACAGGTTGTTGTGTGTATGTATGTGGAGTACCAGGTATGGGAAAGACGGCAACAATCAAGGACGTTGTTGAACAAATGACATATTCGAGTGAAAGAGGTGAAATGGAACAATTCAGTTATTTAGAGTTGAATGGATTGAAGTTATTAAGCCCCACTGTTGCGTACGAAGCTCTTTGGCATCATATAAGCGGGGACAAAGTCAGCGCTTCAAATGCAGCATTATTGTTAGAGGAATATTTCAAACGAGAAGATCACAAGAGAAAACCTTTAGTGATACTTATGGATGAATTCGACCAGATTGCTACCAAAAAGCAAAATGTTATGTATAACTTCTTCAATTGGCCGACATATTCAACATCCAAATTAATTGTCATAGCTGTTGCCAACACTATGGATTTACCAGAACGAATGTTAACAAACAAAATAGCATCAAGATTGGGATTAAGAAGAATTCAATTTAGAGGGTACACCTTTCAACAATTGGGAGATATCATAACACATAGATTAGAAATGATCACTAAGAATAACAGAAGAAAAGTTGTGATTACATCTGACGCAATTGGGTTTGCCTCTAGAAAAGTTGCTAGTGTGAGTGGTGATGCTCGTAGAGCATTGACAATATGTCGACGGGCAGTTGAGATAGCTGAGAAGGAATACTTGGAGAATAAAAAGGGTGAGGACGATAGTGAGCCTTACCAGGTATTGATTTCTCACATATCCACTGCGATAAATGAAACGGTGAACTCGCCATTAAGTAAATATATTGCATCACTTCCATTTGCATCCAAGTTGGTATTGGCATCACTATTAAGAAGATCGAGAAGAACTGGCCTTGCTGAAAACAGCCTAGGCGATATAATTGATGAAATGAGAAACTCATTTGCCATGGCCACACATTCAGAAGAACAAGGAAGTGACGAGTTGAATATGCAAGATGTCTTGTACAGTGATAAAACATTTACTGCCACTAATGAAACTGCACCTATTTTGAATTTGAGAATCCATTTTTTCAAACAAATAGTGACGTCTTTGGTAGAAGCAGGAATTATAATACAGCAGAATTCACCAGGTGAAAGATCAAGACTTGTTAAACTTGACGTGCCTGAGGAAGAAGTCGTATCGGTCTTCAAGAAAGATAATGCTATATCACAGTTTTTATAGATAAATAGTTCTGTTTTTGTGTAAATGCCCTCTACTCCGCAGTAATTAAAGCTTATATTAAATGAAATGCGATGAGATTCAAAAATGAAAAAAATGAAAGATCAAAAAAAAATAAAAAATCTAATTCCAACCATCCATTTCACATATTATTGTTAATCAAACATAGCAATCAAAGATGGCAACTACTATAGATCCAACTGATTACGTTGAAGTTGAAAATGGTACTTTAGCATTTTCTGACCCCAAACAACAAGCCAAGTTTGAACTCGGTGTGTGCATGGCGATATACAAATGGGAAGAATTGACAACAGCCGTGGATAATCTCTGGGGAGGTCCCAAATCGGCCGAGAAGAGAGATTGGATATCTGGTATAATCATTGACTTGTTTGCTGAATCTAAAATTGTGGATATACAACTCATTGAAGAAACATTGTTGTACGCTATGGTTGATGAATTTGATACGCAAATTGACAATGATTCCGCATTGGAGATAGGAAACTTGATTGTAAAGCTATATAGAGATGCAGCACAAGAGAAATATGGTTTGATTGATGAGATGTACGAAAAATGGCAAGCAAAACAAAACACTAAGAATTTCCACAAAGTACATGTTGAAGATGATCCTAATAATCCTGATGTAAGCAGTGACGAAAAAGAAGAAGATGATGATGATGGAGAGGAGGAAGAAATACAAGATGACAACATGATGGAAATTGACGAACCAGAACAACCACGCCAACAGAATGCCCCAATTGTTGACGACGATGGGTTTGAGTTGGTTCAAAGCAAAGGAAGGAGAAGATAATGACCACCAAAGTGTTTATTCATATACATATATCTATATGTAAATTAGTATCATAGACGTAAATCAAAGTACTATTGCTATTGGCTAATCGAGTTTCGAGGAGTGTTGCTCCTGCTTCTATTCAAATTGTTTAAAGAGTGCAAACTTGTAACCGAGTTCCTAAAACTTCTTTTTGAAAAATACAACTCTTTTTCTTCAACAGGAGTAGATAACGCTGACGGGGCTGGTGAGTTACCAATGGATCGAATACTCGGGTTGCTTCCATTATTGATTCTAAAATCACTAAATCTTCTGGACATGTCTGTTAAACCACCTGGAGTGGATGGCACCGCATAGCCGTACGCAGAAGTTTGAGCAGCATTCTCATTTTTAGTGTAATTAGACATGATTCTTGAATTCAAATTGGCAAAAAACCCATCTTCTGTAGTTTCAACATTAAAGAGTTTGATTTCAGACCCACTCCAGGTATTTACATCACACAATGCATTATTCACCCACACCAAATTCTCATCTATGTTTGGTACTACTGCTTCTGAAGAATTCAGCTCCCTTTGGGGATCTTGTTTCAAAAAACTAGTCCAGTTCAGGGTTAATTTACTCATTCCACTTGAAAAAGTTTTGACAATTTTATAGCTACGAATACTATTCCCGGAATAGCTCTGCACTTGAGCACCAGAATTATAAATCTGCCCATATAATAATGAAATGTACCACCCTAAGGACAAATGACTCCAGTTAAATTTCAACTGATCCAAAGGCGTATTTGGCAAAAGGTCATAACAAAGTTGCGATTTGTTAGTTTCAAAAACTTTACTGAACCCCGCCTTTTCTATGCGCTGGACCAATTCATAGCTGTCAACACTTGAGCCTTCAACACGAGACCATACTTCATTCAAGACGACTTTCAAGTGAGGAATTACTATAGTCAATAATATAGCTAAGGCATCGTTTCCTGCCCACGTTTTATTCAAAGGACTATCTTTTTTCAATTTCTCTCTAGCTTTGAAAGACATACCGGTAGGCAAGTTTGGCCTCAAGGATGCTTCAATATTTTCCGTTTCCGCACTCGCAGATTTAATTGTTCCGTCATCTTCATATTTGTTAGTAGGAGTAGGAATTGGAATTGGAATAGGGATCGGGTTGACAGTTGACCCCAATATCTCGTCCTTTTTGCTATCATAGGGTGCTATGCTTGCATCTGCCTCTGTATTCTCTGATTGTAGTTCGTCAGATTCATCTTCAATTCTGGTCAATGAATTGCCTCTGAAAAACACTCCACTAAAGCTAAAAATTGTATTCCAAAGTTCGTCATACACTTTTTCATTCTTTAATATGCAAAACAATAACATCCTTGATGGTACTGGGAATTTTGTCACAGCAGCACATATTGCTCGTATTAAGAGGGCCACAAGGTCAGGATGAAATGACTTTTCCAACAAAAATTTTTTATTAGACAAAATGCCAACTAGTTGAGTAATCAGCGATGATGATTGGTATGAAAGACCTCCTCTTGGGTTTGGGTTATTAAGTTTTTTCAGCTTGTCAGTTTTAAGCCCTGTAGTTTCTTCAATCGATACTCTTGGAATCAAATTGTACAATATTTCTATCAAAGTTTTTATAAGCAAATCTGACAAAGACAGTGAGTTCAGGAGGTAGTTAGACAGCGAAACGTTTACTTGATTGTTAATAAGCATGGTACATATGTGAGTAACCAAAAAATCTCTCGTATTACCTGGCGTTATGGATAGCTTATAATTTGATGGCAAACAATTGTAGAATTCGAATAACGATGTAGCTGAGTTCAATGGCACAAACAACGGTTCCAAAAATCGATCTTGTTGTACTGAGGACAAATACAAAAGTAAATATGCACAAAGGAAAACTAAATTTTTGAAAGTTTTCTGATTGTGATAAGCAAATACATAGTATAGCAAAATTATCATCAATTCTGAGATATACTTTTTAGCCACAATCGCGGCAAATTTTCTGTTAGATTGAAGTAGCTCCCATATTAGCATAACAGCTTCCAAGCTCCAAAGCGACGGGCGTTTATAATTACTACCGGGCCTTAGCAATGAAAAAGTATCTGTTTCTTGATCTTTTGCGTTAATTAGCGGTACTTTTAGAAAATCAATTAGCGATGATGTAATAAACAATAGCTCGTTCTCCTTATGTATTTTGCCCATAAAGACTCTCGCCATATTGTATGGTTTTGAACATAAACCTCCTTCACTCAAAAACTTTAGTTCTGATTTTTGCGGTAGTGGATAGACAACCATTAAAGTAAGTAACTGAATAGAGTAAGTTACACATAAATGACGAGCCTCACTATATTCTTGTTTTTCAAATACTAACCCGTTTTCAGAACCTGTTAATTTTGATGATCTGCATGCTACGTTTAGTAGGGAAGAAACTAAAGTCAACAATTCAATTTTTGGAGTTACAGTAACCAAAAGGGTTAAAAATTTTGATCCTTGAGTGGTCACACTAGAAACTTGTTGGTACAATGAATTGGAACAAAGTGTTAGCAATAGTTTCAATATTTCCGTTCGATTACTATCTATCATCACGTTTGGCTGTTGATATTTCGAAGTGCTTCCAATACCAGGTTCCCAAACATGTAATAGTTTATTGTCTTTACCAGTTGCAGCAGATTTCGATACTGACGATGCCACGGTGAAATTTCTAATGAATAGCAAGTCCACCAAACTTGACATCAAGTTTACAGCTATACTGTTCGTTGCTTGATCTGGACTTAAGACTCTTTCCCAATTATTATTGTCCTCTGGTTCGTCTTCATTCCTTGAAGCCTCTAGTCTTTGTAGAAATTGCATTGGATCAAAATCGTTATTCCAAAATATCTCTCTTTCCAACTCAGTAGGATAAATTGCCAATTCGAAAATAAAGGGCAATACTTTGATCAAGAATCTAACACAGTTTAATAATTCGATTGTTTCTTTCTTAGTGTTGCCAAATTTTTTAGACTCTTTGGCAATAAAAATTACTTTATGACACAATTTCCGTGTCAATTGGATAATATTCATTAGATTTTGCTGTCTTACTTTCTTGATATCCGCAACCGTGATTAATTCATAAACATCATTTGCACATGTTGGCATCAGCCAAAACAGACTCCAAAACACATCATTACTTTCATCTGTTGATATTATATGCCCCTGGCCTAATTTCAAGAATTGATTCCTAAAATTTGTCTTTTCTTCGGTTGTCTTCATTTGAAAAAAATAAATAATTGAACACAACAGGAACAAATATTATCAGCGTTGGTATTTATCTAGTATTTTTTGGGTATTACAGGACTATCTCCAGTTCTCCTTTTTTTTTTTCGTGTATGATTTTGGACCTCACTAGAGACCATTCGAGTCAAATAGAGGTTTATATGATTTTACTCAGTTGTAATGAAGTCAGAGAATAAAGTTTATTTCTTTCTTTTTTTTTTCTTGATACTTGTTCTCCGAAATTGTATTTACTGGTCTCCCCAATACAAGAATACCCATAAGACTATCAATACCGAGATGATTATATCCTGCAGGATCTTGCAAGACCCACTACAATCACCTCAATTCGATCCCTTAACACTTTTACAAATAGACCTGTTCAAACACAGTAAACACATCTGCATATCAAAGTTATTCAAGAGAACATTTGATTATTATGTTATATGCAATAACGAAACATCGAACTTACAATAGTAATGTCAGACTGACAAAAAAAAAAAGAAAAGCTCTTACTGTTTATAATTATTGGAATATGCTTAAGTTTATCTATGATTAATCATGAATATCCAATTGATACATTAGTGCAATTTGTTCCTTTTATTAGTAGAATTCAAGTTAGCTGTCCACCCATTGTAATCTTCTTGTTCACTGCGCCTGGTCTTTACCCCAGCAATGGAAGTAAAACCAACATCAACATGCATTCCCGCAACATTGTGGATACCATCATTGTCATTAATCATGTTGTCATCCAAATCGTCCGCCTGTCCAGAATTGTTAAGACTGTTTAAAACACTGTTTTCTAATTCCGAGTTTGTATGTGATATTTCCAATGCCGGAATACCAGTAACTTCACCTTCATCATAATCATCATCTGAGGAAACTGCGTGTAATTCAGATACATATGATATAGCTTCATATACATTTGTGATTTTGGAATCAATGATGTTAAACAATGGGTTTTGGTTGTTTTGCAGCTCGGGATTGCATCTGATAGTTATGTAAGTCCCTATTATCTGGTTGTCTTCTATATTTAAATATATAGAGTCTTCATTCAAACCATGGAAGATTATTGCAGGATAAGCTATCTCGATACCCACGTTGTTTCTGTTGAACCAAACTATAAAATTTGTGTTAAGTACAAATAAAGATACCGACACCGGATTTAGATCAGATAAATCAGTATTTGTCGAAAGGGAAAATTTGTCCCCACCGGCGTATATTATAAACTTGTCCTCTTCAGCAAGATTCAATTTCGGCGATGATGCCTGATATAAGGTATGAGGTATTGTATTTTCGACATTTGGTTGCTCGTGTATTAGTTTCACTAGTTGGTTCATTAGGTCTCCTTCTTTTTTATGAGAAATATCAGTCTATTGAATTTGTGACTTAAATTTGTTCATTTCACAGTAAACAAGATGGCGTAATAGTTAAATAATGTGTTTATTCTATTTCTCAATTCCACAATGTGTGGCTACAAAATGATGATGCGAAAAACAGAATGAAAAAAAAAAATTCAAAAGAACACGCATTTGAATTCTGAATAGTTTAAGTGATGCCTGGTTTACAATGTTTTGCTTGAACTAAAAATCAGTATGTACTGTTAGTAAGAAATGTGAAGGTATAATATTTACAAATAGTAAGCAAATATACATTTCTAAAAATGATTATAATAAACAGTCTGGAAATTGCATTGTGTATCATCCAGCAGTTGGTAGCGTCATACTCCTCAAATCTTCAATACAACTTTATATAGCATCTCACATATTCACTATGTACTGAACATATTCACTATACTAGATAATGCTTATCCCTTACTTGATCAATGCAAGCTATTCAATACAAGAGAGTACCGAGAATTACTCTCTTGCTGGAACATTTTCCAAGATTCAAAGTATTTTTCTGAAAATAATATTACAAACTCAAGATCAAAAATTAGAGGTAACATGAATACACAAGGAACATATAATAATGGTAAACTTTTGATCGTACAACCAAGTGCTGCCAAACCAATTACAACGTCTACTACTAATTTTTGCACTTTGTGTTTCTACAAATCAATAACAGATTTATCCATTAAATATTTTCTGTGACTTATGTATTAAAAAGTAAACCTAAGAAAATATCCCTAGAAACCTAACACACTAATAAAGGGGGAGGGGGAAGTAGTTGTAGTAACATATTTTTTTTAAAATACAGATGATAAATTGATGAGTTTGAGGGTAATATACAAATTTGTGATGAACAAAATATAATAAAAAACCTTCTTAACGGTAAGATTTTTGGAATCTTGCTCTGGCACCACGACCACCGAATTTCTTTGGTTCCATTCTTCTTGAGTCGGCAACTAACAAGGTCTTATCGTAAGAAGCGAAAATTTTCTTTAATTCGTTCTTAGAAGCTTCGTCAACGTATTTTTGGTGGTAAGCAACCAAACCTTTAGCAATAGCTTGTCTGATGGCGTAGACTTGAGAAACGTGACCACCACCAGTGACTTTAACTCTGATGTCGATACCTTGGAATTTATCTAAACCAACCAAAGTCAATGGTTCGTAAACTTTGAATCTTAAGATTTCTGGTTGGACCAAGGTGATTGGGGAACCGTTAATTTTAATTAAACCTTTACCGGCTTTAACATGAGCAACGGCAGTGGCAGTCTTCTTTTTACCAAAAGTCTAGAAACAAAAGTAAATTGTTAGTAAATAGTTCAAAAGTGTATATGGAGATATTCTATTGGCCCAGTGAGCCTTCAAGTGTCATTTAATGGTCGCTAATATATTATCGTTTTCTGGTTATTGAATGATCGTTGAAACAAACTCCTCGTATAGTTTTGTTCTATATCCCATTTATGTAACACCATTCTGGCTATCTATCAAATTCATATACCTCAATTCTTCTACTGCAAGGTTGGGACTTTTTGATTTCCTTTTTTAATTGCCTTTCCTTTCATATTTTGATAATAAAACATCTCTCTATCTCTTTGTTTCAATTCGTTTACATACTTGAACAGATTGGGTTGACATTATTGTGTTGATGCTTGGCTTTCAGTAAAAGATGTTAGATTTCAAAAATTTTCCTGTTCTGAAAAAAATGTTCTGTTAGTGCGAGACACTCTCTACTAACAACAGTATTGCCATAGAACAGACTACACCTGAAAAAAAAAATTTGGAAACGCTCTTCGCACCATAGTTAAAGTTCTTCCTGTACAATATTAGGGCTATAGCCCTAGATTGTGTACAGTACATATAGTTTTGAGCATAGGTTTTTTTTTTTTCTGGTGGTTTCCAGTACAGATATATTTCGCATTTTCACTAAGGGAAATTTTGTATTACAGACAGTGGAGGGAAGGACACTACTAACTGACTGGGCTTCCTCGCACATTCAGACTGGGCTTCACGCACTTTGAAAATTTTTCTAATTAAAACTACTTTTCATTGGAAAACAGTTCTACTTCCTACAAGTCTAACCACCAGAAAGCAACAATGGCTATTTCCAAGAACTTACCATTATTGAACAACCACTTCAGAAAGCACTGGCAAGAAAGAGTCAGAGTTCACTTTGACCAAGCTGGTAAAAAAGCTTCAAGAAGACAATCTAGATTGAGAAAAGCTGCCAAGATTGCCCCAAGACCAATCGATGCTTTAAGACCAGTTGTCAGAGCTCCAACTGTCAAATACAACAGAAAAGTCAGAGCCGGTAGAGGTTTCACTTTGGCCGAATTGAAAGCCGTTGGTATCGCTCCAAAATACGCCAGAACCATTGGTATCTCAGTTGACCACAGAAGACAAAACAAATCTCAAGAAACTTTTGATGCTAACGTCGCCAGATTACAAGAATACAAATCTAAATTAGTTATCTTTGACAAAAAGACCAAGGCTTCTGAAGTTGCTTCTTTCGAACAAGTTGATGTCTCTGCCACCTTCCCAGTTGAACAACCAGCTCCAGAATCTGGTTTGAGAGCTGTTGAAGTTCCAGAACAAACTGCTTACAGAACCTTGAGATTGGCTAGAAACGAAAAGAAATACAAGGGTATCAGAGAAAAGAGAGCTAAAGAAAAGGCTGAAGCCGAAGCTGAAAAAGCTAAAAAATAAGCAAACTTGGCATTAAAGTGAGTTGTTGTTTAGGAGATGTATAATACTTGAAACCTTTTTTTTAATTATATATATAATATCAAATATAAAGGGAATACGAAAACATTGGTTTGTATTTTTGATAATTCATGATCTGTAATCATCTTGAGATGGTGACAAGTTGAAAAGAAGAAACTGTCATTGTACTTATTGATGCAGAATAGTATGTATGTTACAAGCAAATCGTTAAACAAAGGCTTATTATTTATCATTACGGTTGCGAAATATGTGCAAATTAGATCTACATAGAGGTTGAATATGCTAGTTAATTTGATTAAGTTTGAATGTGTATTCCAAAGATATCGTAGACTATATTAATATAAAGAACCCAGTTTAAATTGTTTTATGTTAAATGTGATTCTTTAAAAATACCCATCTTTCATAAAAATACCCAAAATTCTTAATAATACAAGTACCCAGTAAAACAGATGTTGACCATATTGATTGGACCTTGAACCGTTTAATCGAATAAACCGAAACCCATGTCATCATCGGATTCTTCTTTGGCTTCTTCTTCTTTTTCTTCTTCAGCAGCTTCTTCGGCAGCAGCACCACCAGCAGCAGCACCACCAGCAGCAGCGGCAGCTGGAGCAGCAGAGAAGTTGAAGAAAAATTCTTTCAAGTCTTTACCTTCTAAAGCTTTGGCGAATAAATCAGCCCAGATACCTTCAACTTCAACATTAGCTTTGGTGACTAAAGCTAATAATTTTTCAGAAGTGATTTCAACTTCGGCGTCAGCTAAGATTAAAGCGGCGTATGATAATGCAGATTCAGTAGACATTGTAATAAGGAATTAACTAGAGATAATCAAATTAAGCAAAGCAGACTATTCTTAGTTTGTTGATTTGGAGAAGACTCTGTTAAACTGTGTGAAATATTTTTTTTTTCTTTTGTTGTCTGCGTGAAAGACAGTCTTGGTCAAACTATTGGATCTCGCCCATAGTAGAAATACAATATTGCGCACGTGCATTAATACATTTCTTAGGGTTTTAGCCCTAATTACTTTAGTTGCGAAAAAAGTTAACTATCTAAGTGAACTTGACTCGATACTAGCACCTTGTTAGTATACGCGGATTCTTATTTACACATATCTCTCTTTGTAGAAAATATATACCAGGTACATTCCATCGTAAATATATAATCAATATGCATCTACATATTCAATCAAAGACCATCTCTTGCTTCACAAAATTCCAAGTACCAGTCTTTTGTCCAAATTCTAATTCTCTTGCCGTAATATATGAAAAAGCATGCTGATGCCATTATAACAAACTCTATAACGGCCAAAATTATAAATGTTTTAGTATTTCCTAAAGCGTTTATGAAAGGACTGCATGCGAACGTAAACACGCAGCCAATGCAATTGTTGATTACAGCAACCACTGTCATAGTTTCAATGACAGCGTTTGGATAACTGTCCATAAGATACGACATTGACACATCACCAGCACAACCATACCCAAAACCAATAAACCCAAGCCCAATATAAGTAGGAACCCAGCTCCACACTTGATCTGTACCAACTGCAAACAATATGAGCCCCACGGGGGCGATAATAGCCGGTGGCAATAAAAACCATAATCGATATTCAGCTTCCTGAATTCCTTTATTCCTTTTAGCCAAATATATCGTGAAATAATCTGAAAGAGTACCTGCAAAAAAACAACCAATAATGGCCCCAATTAGACATGGTATATTCATCAACCCCACAGCAATATTACCATAACTGTAAGGTGGATCATAGTACTGATCATCTTCCACTGTAAGATAAAATGTTAATAATGCATTTTGAATGCCCCAGCAGAAACCCGAATAAATAACTGGTGGATAAAGAAATACTTTCAACAATAACTTTAATTGATTTATATACTGTTTAAAACCAGTACCTTTGAGATTTGTGGCTGGGGTAATCATTGCAGTTCTCTTCCAATAGGAAATTGGAGGATCATTCTCTCCTTCATTTGCTATGTCGTCGTCACTTTGTTCAACTTCTTTGCTTTCAACATTCAGTTCAATGTTAACGCTGTTTTGCTTTTCAGGAATTGAGTTTTTGGAGTCCAGTTTACCATTGCTGTAACTCGAGTCAAAAGGAGCTATACCAGTGATGAATGGCTTGGTAAACTTTGCTCGATCAAAATAGGTTTCATCTAAACAAAAAACAATTACGAACAATAATGCACCACTAATAATTGCTGCAATCCAACCAACCCATCTAAAACCAATGTTTTGAACAATAAAGGCTGCAATTAAAGGTCCTAAGTAAGTACCTACGGAAGTTGCAACAATATAGGACGTAAGTACAGAACCAAGGTTATGGGCAAAATAAAGTTCTGATAAACTTAATTGTACTTGAGCTTCAGCACAACTCTCACTAATACCAACAAACAATTGCGACCAAATTGAGTCGGAAGTGCTTTTAACCAAGGCAAACCAAACAGCGCCTAATAAACCAAGAAAGATACATATAAAGTATGTTATTTTTCGACCATATAACGACGAAGCAGGTGTTAAAAAGAAAGTACCCCATCCAATACCCAAAAATAAAACGCCTGCCCCTGTATTCATTGCGTCGTAACTAATTCCATATTTTTCATTAAGTGAATCTTGAATTGATCCAGCGTCATTTGAAGTAGCTGCTGTAAAAGCAGTAATAAAAATGACAATAAAAAAGTTACTTAGCTTTCTCCATTTACTCCAATTTAATGGATCATTGCATGAATTCGATGGTTGTGGGAAGAGGATTATATTGCCTTTTGTTTTCACTTTTGGTCGACTGGCAGCATCGTAATGACTCACGTTTTCATCTTCAGAGTCAACTTCCAAGGAATAGATATTGAGTGTTCCAGGTATAAAGTCCTCATTATTCTGATCATTGATTTCCACTTTTGTTTGAACGGGCGACACAACAAAGTCAAGGTCAGTCATAACTGAAGGTTGGTGAAAGTACTTGACATTCAAAAACAACAAAAAAATAAAGTTGACTAGTTTTGGAGATTGGTGCTGGTTAAAATAGTTTTGGAGATTTGGATCTGGTTGATAAGGCTACCGCTTACCGCTCTATCTAGCAATAAATCTGTGGATTTGAATAACAATACTAGTGGGGGGATTGAAATAAATAAATAAAAGTTGAACAAAACCAGTCTTATCTTTCGAGTTTTATTTTTTTTTTTATGCACAGTACTTATTCAATTTGAATGAAGTTATACGGCACAAGACAATTCCATATGCACTGTATGATAAGTATCAGTAGCATGAAGAGCAGTTTTAAGATACCAATAGTATTTAATAGTTTGAGTGCAAATTGATTGCAGCCATAATAATAATACAATTATTAACTGTCAGAACATCAAAAATTAACTTTTAAAATAAACGAAAAGAAAAGTCAAAATTAAGTTTTGATTGGTAGTCCCCATTTTTACTGGTCCCTCCATCAAAGGTTTTTTTTTTCTCTTGAATTATGTTCTCTATCTTATTATTTGTTATTTTTTTTTATTTGTATTCTGATTGATACTGATACTAATGATAACAATGATAATACTAGACAATCTACTGGATCAAATTCACTCCACACAGGGTTTAGATAATGGAAAAATGATCAAATCTTTAAATGGAAATATTTAGTTGCGCACCATCTTTATTATTTTTTTTTCACTTACGCTTTGCTTTCCTAAATGAGAAAGTGCGGATAAGAAATTGGATATCGTGATCCTAACAAATAACAACCACAATTCGGGGACAGTGTTCCAATTAATCTGCTTGTAAAGCTGTGCTTGGAAGTCACTAGTTTGATGAGATCAATTTTTACCTCAATTGCTTTGGTTTACAATCATTTCACAAGTTTATTTCGGAAGATTGGTCATATTTGCTCAAACATTTCAGCAAATTCTGAATAAAAAAGTTTCCACTCATAGCTTTATTCTTTCTTTACTTGAAGAACGTGTTTAAGAAAATAGAACATAATTTTAACTTCAGTAGGGCGGATTCGTAGCATGTTTAGTTATATTGTTCAGAAATAGGTAATATGTATACTATGAGTTACGAAAGGTGACAAGGCACTTAAAATGTGATGAATGACTAAACCCTGAACTATACAGGATTTTTTTGCTCTTCCAGCCGATGATAAAGGCTTGCTTACCAGGGTCTGTAATAGAACGCAAGCCATTACAGTTTAGGTGTCAATATACTTACAAAAGTTTCAGGTGCTGTTCCACAACACAACAAAAACACCAAACTACAAGAAATTCTGTTCTACAACTTTTGAGAAATCTTTTCTATCGAATCACCTTGTTCCTGGCCGTGTTCTTATTTTACTACATAATCACCACAACAACAGCAGTTGGATTTTAGGTTTGTTTTTATTTCTTTGCATGCAAATTGTTGCGTAATTACATACATTCTAGATCTTTTTGAACCCAATGGAAATTGTCAAGACACATAATTGGAAACTTTTATTTCAAATTTAGGACCGTAATCATGAATTGCCCCAAATAATTTCTAGAAAACAGTATCCAGTTGAACCTAGATTTGTGCGTTGGAACACCAGTTGTTGGCACCAAGTCGTGCAATATACACCAAAAAAACATAGAATCCAAAAATATTACCGCTCGGCTTTGTTCCCGCATCACGGCGGTAACTGAATTTAACCTATTTAGGATTGTGTGACATTCGAGTGTTTAACCAATTATTTTTGTTTCGCCTCCTTCTCTATTACTCCACACTAATTCACCATTAGAGCAAGTCTGTGTTCATAAAGAATAGGTATTCTTTGACCCTTTACTTGGCAATAAACTAAAGACTCTTTCGGTGCTCATCTTTTTTTAGCACACAATATCAGCTGTATCAAACTGGTTTCACGGTTTCAATATTTGAACACATATGCTGGATCACAACGGCATGTTCCCGCCTGGTGTTATTGTACACGACTCCAAGAAAATCTCAGAATTCCAATATATTTGCCATGTGCAAAAAAAAAACGACGTGAAATTATGGATAAATTGACTCCCGGAAGTATTTTTCCATCATCATTGGTTGATTTTTTTCGGTCTCAAAAGCTTGTTAGGAAATTAAAGCACGAGAGCAAATTGGCCAATTTACTTGGCTAGTAGTGGTGTTTCACTTGAAATTTGCTTTTTCATTCTCATTTCAGCTAAGCCAAGTATATTATTAATTGCTTGCTCGCTCTGTGGTACAAATTCAAGCCTCCTTCTCTCCCCCCTTAAATTCCTTTTTTTTGTTGGATTATGGCCACGTGAAAAAAAAACCGAGCTAACTATCTCAATTTGCTTTTCAAACGGTTTACAGGTTTGCCATTTTAGCATTTATGCAAATAAGGAAGATGACTGTTGATGCAAACGTAATTTGTTCTAGCATTTTGATCTGGTAATTGTACGATCCAAATCCAATAATAGTAAAATAGTTGATTTTAAGCAGAATAATTTTTGGTGTGTCAAAGTGAAGTTTGGCTCAGAAACTTCGCGTTTCAGACCAAAATTTCTTTGCTAAGCTTTTTTTTTTCAAATTCTATCCCTGCCACCCACACAATCATCACCATAGTAGTTTGAAGGTTTTATTTTAGTTTATTTTATTTAGCAGTCATACTTTGTGATTTCTAATTAAAGAATTCCTTGTTGACACTAAATACACAATTTTCTATAGAAGCTCCCCAATTTCGAGAAGAGAGAGAGTGTGTGTGTAATCTGATTATTTTTCTTACTTGGCTTCGTGATTGTCCTTTCATTATCCTTATTCACTCCTTCCTTCTCAGAGCAATCACTGTGGTTTGATAGTCCATGATGCCCATAAAAATAGAAGTCGTCAATTAAAATATTGAAACAATCAGATATTAAACAATACGCAATATTCCCCGCTTGTAGATGGTCACAAACCAGTAGATGACAGCAGATAATTGAACTGAGGGGTTTTGGTAAATTAAATCACATTTCTTTGTATCACCAAAAGCAATTACTAAGTTGATGGCGGTATTAACCTGGTACTGAGAAATCTGTAGATTCAAATTAAAGTTTTCAAGCGAAACAGAAGACATGATGTCATTTCATAATGACACAATTAATAAAAATATGCCTAAAAACAAACAAATGATCAAATAAACTACAAATTGGGATTAAACGATTGATGATACTTTTTGTTGTCACAACTTTTGCATGTCTGTGTGTGTTCATGTGTGTGTCTGTATATCGATGTAAATGGGAGTGTGGTATAGCACTTCAGATACACTAGTAATGTCACCACAAATTAGTGAATGAAAAACACGGAATAATGGGATTTATCTCAATATCTCGCATAAAAGAGAAATGAACGAGGAAAGGAAGGAAGAAGAAAGATAAACCGAGCTTTGCTTAAAGGAGTAATTGTTTGTGTTTGCAAGCAAGAAAAAAAAAGTGCCAAAAAAAGAAATTTCGCGGCAAAACTTTTTTGCGATGCATATACAAAAGATAAAACAATCAAATAAGAAAAAAAAAGAGTTCAACCAGCTTTTCAAAAAATTTCATCATTATCTGTAATATATTCACATTGAATACATACAAAAATATACACATGGCACCTTAAAAAAACCAAAAAACTAAAAAAAAGAAAGAAGGCAAGGAAAAATAGAAATTGCGAAAAATAAAAGAGCCCACACGTAATAGAAGAGAAAGAAAAAAAAACGAATCACAAAAAAAAAGAAAAACAAGAAGAATAATTAAATTAATGGCTTTTGTGTCTCAATTGCATTAAAAGGTATGCGGAACAATGTATTGTGTAGCAAACACAATCGCAAATTGATTTTTAAAACACTTTACACACATTTCGGAATTTTCAAGTAGGTTTTAGCTTTCTACAATTTGTTAATATAAAAGTGCAGAAAGTCCACCCCTGTTAAAATCCAACAAAGTATTGTTATTTCTCTCTCAAAGCTTTGTTGATCCAGTTTCAGTTTCAGTTTTTATATAAATAAACTCCAAAAGTTTCATTATTCCTGAATTTCTGAATTTCTGACACATTTACTCATTAAATTCAGATTTGTTTCCTTTTTTTTTTGGCACATATTTGTACACTAATAAGTTTACTAAAACTACACTGGAAACTACATTCAAAAACATCAAACGACAACTTCTTGCAGGTATAACAATAAAAGAAAGACCAAGTCGCTTGCAATTTATATTCAAAAATACAAAAAAAAGAAAAGAATTAATATATTGCACCAGATCTTGAATAATTTACCTATTCTTTCTTTCTTTTTTTACCCACCACAATATTGAAACATAACGATTTTTCCAATTTGCGGTCAAATTTACAAGTCCTATTTAATAAAGCTCAATTTCAACAAGTAGCATTTCATTTCAATTAGATTTTCTTTCCCTTCTTTTTTTTTTAAATTGTTCTTCATTACATTTGAATCAAACATATCAAAGATTAATACATAATCAGCTATGCAGTTATCATTTATCTTAACATCATCGGTATTTATATTATTGCTTGAATTTGTTAAAGCCCTGGTTATTTCTAATCCATTTAAACCAAATGGAAACTTGAAATTCAAGAGAGGAGGCGGACATAATGTTGCTTGGGATTATGATAATAATGTTATCAGAGGTGTCAATTTGGGTGGTTGGTTTGTCCTTGAACCATATATGACACCATCACTTTTTGAACCATTCCAAAATGGAAATGATCAGTCTGGAGTTCCAGTTGACGAATATCACTGGACACAAACTTTGGGTAAGGAAGCTGCTCTGAGAATTTTGCAAAAACATTGGAGTACTTGGATCACTGAACAAGACTTTAAACAAATTAGTAATTTGGGATTGAACTTTGTTCGTATTCCTATTGGTTATTGGGCTTTCCAATTGTTGGATAATGATCCATACGTCCAAGGTCAAGTTCAGTATTTGGAAAAGGCTTTGGGCTGGGCCAGAAAGAATAATATCAGAGTTTGGATTGATTTGCACGGTGCACCAGGCTCTCAAAATGGGTTTGACAACTCCGGTTTAAGAGATAGCTACAATTTCCAAAACGGTGATAACACCCAAGTTACTTTGAATGTATTGAATACTATTTTCAAAAAGTATGGTGGCAACGAATACTCTGACGTTGTTATTGGTATTGAATTGCTTAATGAACCATTGGGTCCAGTTTTGAATATGGATAAATTGAAACAATTTTTCTTGGATGGTTACAACTCTCTTAGACAAACTGGATCAGTCACCCCAGTTATCATTCACGATGCTTTCCAAGTCTTTGGCTATTGGAATAACTTTTTGACTGTTGCTGAAGGTCAATGGAATGTTGTTGTTGACCATCATCATTACCAAGTGTTTTCCGGTGGTGAATTATCTCGTAACATTAACGACCACATTTCAGTTGCTTGTAACTGGGGTTGGGATGCTAAAAAGGAATCCCATTGGAACGTCGCTGGTGAATGGTCTGCTGCTTTGACAGATTGTGCTAAATGGTTGAATGGTGTCAACAGAGGAGCACGCTATGAGGGTGCTTACGATAATGCTCCATACATTGGATCCTGTCAACCAATGTTGGATATTTCCCAATGGTCTGATGAACACAAAACCGACACAAGAAGATACATTGAGGCTCAATTGGATGCTTTTGAATACACTGGAGGCTGGGTCTTCTGGAGTTGGAAGACTGAAAATGCCCCTGAATGGAGTTTCCAAACCTTGACTTACAATGGTCTTTTCCCACAACCAGTTACTGATAGACAATTCCCAAACCAATGTGGCTTTCACTGATTAAGGCGTCTTGATTCTACAAGAGCAATAATAATTTTAAAAAAAAAATTTTAAAAAAAATTTCTTCTCAAAATAGGCTTTTACACGTTGTTTTCTTTTAAAGATTAGTTATAGAGTTTCAACATTATTTGTGATGTTGAAAATAATTATGAAAAAGTCTCATTGATTACTTTAACATGTTCACTTGTTTTTCAAGTTAATGATTTCTTTTCTTTTTGTTCAATTGGACTTTCCTTTTTATTTGGCCACTTGAAAATCTACCAAGCAGGTAGTATTTTTTTTTTTGTATTAATAGTATTCTATATTCGTAGACATTAATAAATGGGTGGTTTTGTTTATTTTTAATACTAGTTTCAAGCACTATAAGATCTGAAAGCTGGTAAAATTTTGGCAAAAAAGTATTCACTAATTCTGTAAATCTATTTCAGCTCATCCGTTTAGTGTTTGCTTTGTTCTTGATTGCTGGTTTATCCTCTCTTCTTTATTTTGCGCTTTGTTGTATTTTTTCCAGGTTAGTTTTAGATACTTGTTTACCTTCTAAATATATCAAACTTAAAAAAAAGAAAAGATAAAAAGGTAAACAATGTACAAAGAGATTTCAAATCTAAGAATACTTAGGTGGACCAGCCTATCATTCACTACCACCATCATGAAGTTGCATAATCTATTTTTTATTTTTTTTTAAACTCTAAGGTTCCTTAGATTGACTCTAGAATCGCACAGCCATTCTTTTTTTAGCAACTTGAACTAGTGTACGACGCGACAAAGAAAAACTAAAAAAGAGCCACAAAACAAAAAACAAAACTGTTGCATTTGTTGTAGTAGTTGGTTTCTTCAATGGAATATGAAATTCCGCAAATCAATTTTTTACATTTGGTTGCAATCCTACAAACTAAATACAACTGGCACCGACTTCAGGCAATGTGTTTGTTTATAAAACGCCACTTCTACGCAAACTATTCTATTTACTGCAGCATGGAATAGATAATTTTATATACAAGATTTTCTATCTGAATCTTATAAACAGGAGAATACATATCTTTATAGCATAGTTTTATAGCTCTCCTTTTTCTGTTAAGTCCCATCTACTCAAAATATTCCTTGTTGTTCAGGTACTATTGTTTTCAATTTCCCAGTTTTGATAAACGTTTCCACATTACAAACTACCCATTCCTCCATATTTGTAAGCGCTTCAACAGAATGAGTGTCCATATGAGGGAGAGCAACCACATTGGGCAAATTAACTAGCTCTGCGGACACCTCCGGCTCATGTTCAAATACGTCTGCACCAAAAGCCCCAATCTTACCCGATTTGATCAACTCTGGAAGATGTTTTTCGTCTATAATTGCACCTCTTGCTATATTTACCAAAACCACACCATCTTTCATCTTTTGAATGGCTTCCTTGTTGATTAAGTGTCTTGTTTTAGCATTTAACGGGACCCCAATGATTATTACATCGGATTGCTTGAACAATTCATCCATAGTGACATACTCAGCTCCCTTTTCTAATTCGGGGCTCAACTGTTTTCTGTTATAATAAACGATTCTGTCAAACCCAAAGGGTTTCAATCTATCTCTAATAGCCCTGCCTATGCCTCCCATACCCAAAATACCAACCACTTTCCCTTGAGGTGTATGTCCAAGAGGAGCACCTGCAGCCTCCTTGTCCCCGTTTGATGGCCACTCACCATTCATCAAAATCTGACGACCTTGTAGAAAATTCCTCATACATGCCAAAACTAGGAATACGGCCACATCAGCAGTTGGCCTTTCAACTGGCTCAGTCACATTCGACACCTGAACTCCCAATCTAGTAAATGGCTCAACATCAACTTGATCATAACCAGCACCGCAATGACTGACCGACTTTAAGGTCTTTGGCATATGCTGAGCCAAATCAGCATCAAACCGTCCGGTTTCATTAATAGAATAAAATGTACGTGCAATACAGGTGATGTCGTTGTATTTTGTTTTCAAATCTTGAATGAATTGTTCTCGAGTGGTTGATTCACTTTGAATTACTTCCGCAATTTCTTCTAATTCAGACCATTTCTGTTTTGAATAAATAAATTCCCCTACGAGAAGAACTTTTGGTTTAGATGTACCTGTTGTCATTGTCGAAATTAAGTTAAAAAATTGCTATATTTTCCCAATTGTCAGATGATTCAGCAGAATGATACAACTATTTGAACAAAAAACTAATAAAGAAGGCAACTAGCTAACATTGAAAATTCATGCAAGAAGTGCTTCTTATATAGAATATAATCGAGCTTATATTGCTGTTGTGACGCGCCACGGCGTTTGTTCTCGCGCGTTATCTCCTTTTTCGGGAAGCGATGTCCAACTCTAACCCCCACCGAGTAGATTAAAAAAAAACAGATACTAAACCAGACTCCGGAAATATGACTCACAAAATTTACTTGATAATTTATTCAATTCGCCCCAACCTACGCTTTCTGGAAAGTTCCATTTCAACAGAGAGGATTATCTATTAAACTCAAAAACCTCTTTTCACAAGAACTAAATATTGATTCTATTGTCTCCAACATAAATATATGCAAACTACACATACTCTATAACTTATGTTTTTTGTATTGTTCGGAGGCAACTTCTTTTAAAGTCTCTAACACAACATCACTTGCATAGTCGTAGTCGCTCAATTCATTGTAAACTTGACATGAAAATCTAGCAAACAATTTCCCATTGTGGGCGATACAAGGGGTGTAAGCCTTACGATCAAACATTTTATTATAAACATGATGATCAATAACAGACCAGTTTTTCACAATCTCGGGATAATCTTGTGTTGGAACCTCAACTGTAACCATTGTACTAATCAAAGTTGAACCTTTTTGATCTAAATATGAAGTACCCCATTTTCTTGAGACCAACTCACCAACCTGTTTGGCCAAACCGTGACAATAATCATAAATCTTTGTTTCGCCGCCACAAACTTCAGATCTAAACTTAATAGCTTCGGGAATCACCTGAATTGATGCAAAATTTTTGGTCCCATAGAGGAAAAATCGATCAATTAACCTGTTTTTCTGATCTCCATCAGATAATTTGACGTGATCTTCAAGATACAGATGACTAATTGGTAAAGTATGAACAACATTGTGATGCTTAGGGTCGATATACAAAACGGCACAACCAAATGGAATATAGAACCATTTATGTAAGTTTGTAACGTAGAAATCTGGTTTTAAATTTCCTAAATCCTGGGGAATACAACCAATTCCATGGGCACCATCAATTAATGACAAAACCAGATATTTTTTACAAAGCTTTGTCATTTTTTCATAAGGGAAAACAACTCCCGGCATGGATGATATGGTATCAAACATGCAAAGCTTTGGCTTTTCTTCAACAAACACTCGTTCAAATTTAGATAATATTTCTTCATCAGTTATTGGGTAGTTCAAATCCACAACAATAAATTCAACACCATATCTATCATGCAAAAACTTTACCGTATTTCCACAAGCTCCATAAACTGTACTTTGAATAACCAACTTGTCGCCCTTCTTCAAGGGGTAACTACGCAATATTGTATTAACACCAGAAGTAGCATTATCGACAAAGGCAAGATTGTGGTAATCACAATTGAGTACTCTACCCACTGCCTTCAATGATTCAACATAACTGTCTTTAATACCATACTTCATAAACTTGTCGGTGTATGATGCATTTTTGACTATCAAGTCCAAATACTTTTCAAGTACTGGAGTAGGTGTCAACCCATAAGATCCATGATTTACAGGAAACACTTCATCATCCATATTAGTGAAATATTTAGCCCTAAATTGTTTCCCAAAAGGAACAATGGGATTACTCATTTTCTTCTTTGATTAAGCCTTGCAGAGATATCAATATCAATTGTTAACTTGAATGGAAAAAAAACCGATATTTAAACCAAAGAAAAAAAAAACAGAGTTTAAAACGTTGATAAGAGTCATAAATTATCCAGTACTGTTTTTGTGACACAATTAATCACCTTCCTCTCTCTCTGCAAACAAAAGAAAGTTAGGGATTGCAAGTAAACCCAATGAGTAATTAATATTAGTTACTGACATAATTCCACTTCCTGTTACAACCTTCCATTCGGAGATAACAAGGTTAGTTCATTTTGCATATTTTTAATTTTTAATTAAGCTATTATCTGCTGCTGAAGCCAATCCGACGGTAGTAGTATTTGTGGGCTCTTATTCTAAACACCCAATATTCAAAAGTGTATTGTTGATAACATTTGAGTTTTTCTAGTTGCAACCATAACCACCATTGTTCTATAACAATCAAAGCCAATGGGAAACTATCTTTAAAACCGAAATAGGAATTCAAAGTCCACTTTTGTTTCTTGCTTGCTCAATCGCTCGTTTCCTGTAGAAGAAAAAAAAAAAACTGATTTGCAGAATTCAAGAAGAAAAAGAATCATTAACGGGGATGGGCATCGTCAGATATACCTTTAGTCCCATATACACTCAACATTTATGTCACTAAGGAACATATTAGGACTACTGAAGCAATTGAATAGGCAAACTTTGTTGTTTCTGAAAACTTGTCAAAAATCTTTGATTCGTCCAACTGTAATATCAGCAATACAACCACATCGACAATTTTCCGCTTCATTATTTGCATCTGACAGGAAACAAGCCAACCAATCAGACAAACAACCAAAGTTACATTCAAAAGAGCAATCAGAAGACAAACCAAAACATGAGACGGAGCTTATCCCAACGAAAGAACAGTTATTGGCGAAAGCAAACAACATGTACTCAAGATTGAAAATACGCTTGAAATGGCTTCTCAAAAAATCCAATCGTCCTTTCAACACCGACGACTATTCAGCTTTCTTTTCCTGGCTAGTAGTTGGCAATGTTTTTTTGTTTTTTGTTGCCACCACCACTTTTGTATCAATTGTCATTTTTACGGCCAATACGGTGTTTGCTCAAGAATTTGTAGCCAGGAAATTGGGGGAATTTATCACAAAAAACTCTAATTTAACCGTAACTTTTGAAAATGCAATTGTTCCAGGATGGTCAGACGGGAAAATCAGTTTCCGCAAGTGTTTTGTAAGTAGAAGACCCAAAAGAGTGGAAAAATTTATCAAGGGTTCCCAACAGGAGGCATACGAAGAGAGTTTACAAAACGAAGGCACTAACGAAGACGAAGAAGATATTTTTGAGGATGACGGCAATTACACTCAGTTTGATTTGACGATCGAGGAAGTGAACATATCTTTATCCCTCAACAAGTGGGTTAACGGTACTGGCATGATCGAGACATTAGAATTGAAAGGAATGAGAGGAGTGGTGGATAGAACTCATGTCCATTGGAAACCCGACGACGATGCCACTAATTACAAGAATATACACCAACCTGGTGACTTTGAATTTGAATCATTCAGAATGGAAGATGTTTTGTTTACACTAATGCAGCCTAATGGATTTAGGAAATTTAATGTTGCAATTTACAATTGTGAGTTATCGAAACTAAGAAAGCATTGGTTATTCTATGACTTTTTGAATGCTAATGTCATGAGTGGCGCATACGATAATTCTCTTTTCACAATACATAAAAAACAGCGGTTGAACGATTTTGACGAATACACCCCTACCAATAGCAACTTGCAGAAATGGAAACGAGTTACACGGATGAGAGTCGACTCTTTGAATATTGATCATTTAAACACTGGTTTGGAGGGCCCATTTGGCTGGATTACAAGTGGACGAGTAGATATGATTGGTGACGTTATGGTTCCCCAAGAAAACAACGAAATAAATGTTTCTGAGTTAGTGGGTATGATTACTGATGCCATCAAAAAGGAGGCCAGTCGATATAAGAACCCCGAAGTACAAGAGAAACATCCAAATATGCGAACAAGACTAACTGCAGATGATTATCATGATATTCTGAAATACTTTGTATTGGATTTAACTCTACGATTAAACAACGTGAGAGCAAAAGTCCCATTCAAATCTCCCGAATTGTCATATATCAATTATGCTCTTATCAGGCCGATTGTTGCATACATAAACTCAAAAAACACCTTTATTGAAATACACAATAGAATAGTTAAAAATCTACAGGATTTTAGTGGATCATGGACAATCTATGACTCTTTGCTAATGGATGACATATCTGAGGAAGTGTACGACAATTTTGCAGAATATGTTGCCGACGAAGAAGCTCGACTTATACGGTTGAAACGAATTGGGTTCTGGTCGCTTCAGTTGTTGGTTCAACTAGTATTGTTTGGAGTTGGGGCTGTGGCATAAAAACTCTATCCCATTTATTTTGTATATAGTCAGTTTATTCTATTCCGTTTAGTTCTAATAACAAATCGTTACTATTTGTTCCAGTATATGCTCCTCACATTCGTAGCAACAATACTAACAAGGCAATGTAGCAACATAAACTGAGAATTGTTAAAAAAAGCACAAAATCACCACTAGTTGTGAACATTTCCATATCCTTATCGGGATTGTAATATACGTCTACTCTTGAGGATTTGAAAACACCAAGAAAATACAAAAGACATCCGTAGATTGTGTAGATGGTGCCAATTGGCAAGAATTCTTTAGAAAAGAGCTTAATAATCAATATCGAAAAGGAAAGACATCCAATAGCAGTTCTTGTATATGCCCCTTCATATGTTCTCTGATGTGCTCTTATATCTTGCTTCAAATTTGTAGCAAACAAATCCATCCTTGAAGGTAATCTGTTTCTAATGGGAACAGGTTCTGTCATTTTTTACTGTGCTTTGTTGTGGTATATGTCAAACTTGGCTGTTGACAAAAAAAAATAGGGAGTAATATTATTGATGATTATGTATTCCTTCATTCGTGTTTAGTTTGGGCTTTTTTTTTTCTGTTCAATATCACTACATTTTCTTTTCGAAATCTTTTTCTTGGGAACTCAAAACAGTTGTATATTTAATCTTGTCATCAAGTCTCCGATAATAACAATCTATTTAATTCACAATCAATAAACCAACATGGCACCACCAAAGAGATTCTGGGCTAGATTGAAGCTATCTCCAAAATTTTTGGGGACTTTACCTGAGTTCCCAGCGTATATCTCAAAATCACGTCTAAAGAAGTTAGCACAAGAGGAAAGAAGATCTGGTACTACTTCAATGACTACACTGCAGAGGTCCTCACCTGCACCCGAAGGAGGAGCATCTGCCACTGGTCCAACTATCAGTAATTACAAAGTGAATGTGGGATTGAAGGAAGGTTCAACATCCGGTTTGACAATCAACAGCATAACGAGCGGACAATATTCTTTAGACAAATCAGGTAAACCAGCTAAACGATGGGTTAAAAAACCAAGGCTGTTTAAGACTTTCACTGGATTCAAAGTAACATGTGTGTCGTTCAAACCTGAACATGGTCCAGAAACGAAGGAAACTCAGAAAACCGAGGAAAAAGAGGTGATACTGAATACCAGTACAAATGGCACCACAACGCCAGGTAACACGCCAGCAGTATCACTAGCACCGAACAACGAATAACACTTCTCATATACGAAAAGTAGGTCCAATGCTAGCATTTGTGTTAATAGAGTTTTGCGTAATAGGTTTTAGTAGAATTGAATTGAGGTTTTCATTTTGCCCTCACATATTGTAGCATTTTTTTTTTGTTCTCTGGTTGAATAAAAAACGAGACCTTAGACCAGTTGATTCACTGAAAACTTTTCGATACTGGAACCTTATATAATAATCAAGCTTTGTTCACTCTAATGTTAATACTGAGAAGGGGTCCTAGGCTACTCGGTCAGGGTATTTACCGATTTTTGTCTACAAAGACAAAAGAAGCAGAATCATCAACTCAGTCCAACCATGTGATATCATCAAAACAATTGTTGTATACAACAGATCCAACGTCACCAGGATCTATCTTTTTTTTGCCCCATGGTACCAGAATATTGAACAAATTGATCCAGTTTATGAAGAATCAACAGACTAAATATGGATTTCAAGAAGTTGTCACACCTTTGATTTTCAAGACCAAATTATGGAAAAAATCAGGTCATTGGGACAATTATAAAGATGACATGTTTAAAGTTGTTGGTAATGATATAACAAAGGAGGAGTATACTGACAACATAGAGGAACACGAGTATGGCTTGAAACCAATGAATTGCCCGAGTCACTGTATGATATTTGCCAAATTTGATCGATCATACCAGGAATTGCCAGTGCGATACTCCGATTTCAGTTCGTTACATAGAAACGAAGCTAGTGGGGCCTTGTCGGGATTGACCAGGGTCAGAAGATTCCACCAAGATGACGGACATATTTTTTGTTCTATGGACCAAATTGATGGAGAAATCAAAAACACTTTAGAATTGATCAAAGACACATACAATGTGTTTGGTATCAACGAAATTGAGTTTTATTTGTCAACTAGACCCGAAGATAAATTTATTGGAGAAATAGAAACATGGGATATAGCAGAATCACAATTGAAGAATGTGTTGAATTCCACTGCTGGCGAAGGAAATTGGGCTACCAGAGAAGGTGATGGTGCCTTTTATGGACCAAAAATAGACGTGTTATTAAAAGATGCCTTCAATAAGAAACACCAAGTAGGGACCATTCAGTTAGACTTTCAATTGCCAAATAGATTTGAGTTAAAATACGTTGGCGAAGATGGTAAACGTGACCATCAGCCAATCCTTGTACATAGAGCCGTTTTTGGATCACTAGAGAGGTTTTTCGCCATTTTATTAGACCATTACCAGGGGAAATGGCCATTTTGGATTAATCCAAGACAAGCATTAATTGTTCCAATTAATGAGTCGCATGTGCCAGTTGCCGAAGAATTGCAAAAGAAACTCAGTGGTGACATTGTTAGTTGCGACAATGCCATTGCCCCACTTACAGGGTTCAACTTCCATGTTGACATTGATAAAAGAGGGGAAACAGTGGGGGCTAGAACTAAAGATGCCATCCAAAAGGGTTATTCATATCTTATCATGATTGGTGATAAGGATATTGCAAATGGCACGTTTGCAGTTAGAAGTCGTGATGACAGAAAGATTAAAAATATGACTTCAGATGAGATTTATAAAATGTTTATCGCATTAGAACAATCATACAAATAGAATCCTGTACATATATCTATACCTATAATACACATTATCATTATTTTTTTTATTATCATTTAGTACAGCTTCCCATATCCCTTATTGACAAGTATTTTCTCTATCTCTACCCAAAAATCCCTCACAATAACTTTATCCTTGAATCGTTTATCTCTATCCACTCTCACCTCTGTCACGTTCCAATCCTTGATCTGCGGTGGGGCAATTTCTCCTTGGTACCCAAAATAGAATCCACGATACTTTTGGAACAATACCTCTGGCTCAGGGTGTATGTATCTACTGAATTGCCATGTTTGTCCTGTTGTAAATATAGCAATAACTCTATCCCAATACTCCATTTTGTTAAAGTTCTCAATATTGTCAACAACCATTATTTTCTGACCAGTAGATATCAATTTGTCTGAAGGGTGGTTGACGATAACCAATCCCCCATTAGGTCTATTTCCTGGAACAGGCTCGGTAAAGACACCATCCTCAAGAAACTCTTTGATATTAGACAATGATAACAAAGCTGTGGTAGCTGGTGAAACAAGAATAATCGGCTGCTTTTTAGGACCACTGTTCCCCTGGGAGTTTGTTCTAGGCATATGTTTGGTACGCTTTAGTTCATGCATGAATTTTTTGGCATCGGATACCAAGTACCCAAAATCAATGTTCTTAGAGCCTCTCAATGCTGCATTATGATCTACTGATTCTCTTTCAAACTTACTTATTCTTTCTAACTGTGGATCATCCAATTTATGCTTCTTATTGTTCACTTGCAGAGAGGAGTCTGTCGATTTCACACTTTTCGAAGTTTTATCCTCTGCTTCCTTTTTAATGAACATACATGTATCACTGTTTCCATGTAACCATGTAGATAATTCTGTTTTCACCAAAAAACTAAATACAGGAATATTCAAACTTTCCCCTGCCACTTTATAATCTGTGATTGAATCCTTTTCATGCAAATAACAAAACACAACAGATCGCAAGCTTTGTGCGTCCGTCAATTTTTCATCATTATAAAAATTGGTGGCCATGTCCAACGAATATTTATTCTTGTCGGTCCCAAATTGCACCTCTGTAGCATCATTGATCGAATCAGTTGTCTCATCGTTTTTGAAAAACTCTATTCTTTCCTCTTTAATTACAGCTTTACGAAAAGCTTTGAGTGGAGAAGATGAACTCATACCTATGTGTAGAAATATTGAAAGCAGTGTACACTTTTTCAGAGTTCTGAATTAGTATTTGTTTTTTTTCAGTGAATTTTTTTTTTCCCTCCAGCACGTAGAAGCAAATTTAGTTGTGATTGTTGTTGTTGATGTGTGAGGGAAGTGAAATGTGGGTTTGATTAATGCGAGTGCAACTCTACCCTACCAACCGCCACCACCATTCGCATTATTTTTTTTCTTAATCTTTAGTAGATAACGTTTTTTATATTTACTAAGTTAATTCGATACTTTCCCTATTTTCACCAAACCCACCTTTTATGACTAATGAAATAAACTCAGCGACGGTAACCCAGGATGAGGTTATAAAATGGAGTAGAGAGGCTCAATCAACGTTAGAGAAAACACAAAAAATATGCACGGATGCCCAGTCCCTGATGCAGAAGACAGCACAAGAATTGACTATTTTGATACCAGACAAACTACAAGCAATTGAGTTTTTATTCAAATCCTATAGAGAGCAATATGACAGTATTTTGAAGCAAATTGAAACTACCAAGATTTACTTACATACAAATATCGACAAAGTGTTCAATGATATCAAAGATCTTTTGGATCCATCTTTAGCCAGATTAAACAATATACTACTTGAATTAAAGAAAACACGAGTGCCTTCGATTGTTGTTGAGGGAACTTCTGAAGGCAAAACATTGTTTGACTTTACATCTATTCAATCAATCAACCTACTTAAAGAGAATATTGGGATTTTCAAATCAAATTGTAGTAAAATTAAGAATTTACTAGACCTCGAAGTTAAGGAAAAATTAAATATTGAACAGGATCGTATGAATAGCAGATGGAACAAATCAGTTAAGATGTATGATTTGATTGCACCCTTACAATTGGAACTAAGAGCTTTGATACACGGCGCTTCAAACGAATCAAATTCATTCATGGGGACAATACTACGGGAAAACCAAGCCCTCGAAAATGAATTGGTATCAATATTGGAAATGCAGACGAACCATTTTGATCAATGCATGAAAGCGGTGGAATTAATCTCATCGGGGAACGGATGCGATATGAATCTTGGTGTCTTAAAGAACGACGCCCAGGAGTTACCAGAGGTGTTTAAAGAACTAACTACAATTTATGACATTATACTTCGAAACGAGGAAAGATCTAAAAAGTTTTTGGCTACACATATGCCAAATATTGAAAACATATCAGACATTGTCAAAGAAGAGTTGGCTGTATTCCGAAAATTTAAGACAGAAGAAATTCCAAGGTATACGTTTCTTATAGCGGAATGTGAAAATAAACTCAAGGAATGCTCAATGCCGGTAAAATCTGACCAATCACCAAGTCAAGTGTACACGCAGACCTTGCAAGAGTTGACTGAGCATTATGTTAAATTTATAAACATTTACAAGACCAAATATCTAGCAGAACTACATCATCAACAATTTACGTATCCAAGAAAATTTTTAAAAAAACTAACAGAGTTTTTGAATGAAGACATTTATAGAATTCAAATAGAGGAGAGTGAAAGAAGACGCCAATGGACATCTAGATATGGTGAATTCATTCCATCGGAGTTCAAGCTTCCCGGAGAACACGAATTGCCAGTCATTGTACAGATTATTACAGAAGGACTAGAATATATACAGAAAGAAGATGGCCAAGAAGAAGAGCCTAACATAGGAAATGAGAAAGAGTTGATGGACATGATCACCGGATCCAACAAGTAATGTATCTAAAGCGAAATATTAGATTCGAGTATGTGTTCTTTATAGTGATAGCAGAATGTATAGTAAGTACTCAGATTGAGAATTTAGTTTTTGCAAGTTCTGTAAAGATGCGTATATAGTGCAAGTCCACAAAAAAAAAATCAAGATGAATAAACAAATATTTCCCTGCAAAATTATACCATAAAAAGTATCAATCTTGTGACGAAGAAACAGACTTCAATGCCAGGAAATGTCCATAATTCAGACTTCCTGTTCAAAAAGTCGGACTCATTCAATGAATTCAATACAAAAAATACGATGTCAATGGGTAGCATGATGATGGCAGCCATATATGATGAATATTCAGATCTAGAGGAAGAGGACCAGGAGGAAGAAGAAGAAGCAGAAGAGAAACAAGCAGATCAACCTAACAGTCAACCTTTTTATGAAGGAAAACTCAACGATGATACATCTGATAATTTTCAGAAGTATGGTATCGGGGCAAAATTATTAATGAAGATGGGTTATCAGAAAGGAAAAGGGCTCGGGGTAAATCAGGAAGGAATAATCAACCCCATTGAAACAAAGCTACGACCCAAAGGACTAGGCGTGGGTGCAGTTAAAGAGAAAGCAGATAACAACTATTCAGATAGCGACAAGGACGATTTGGCCATTGATTTCGAAAACAAATCGACAAAGACAACAGCATCTTCCTTGTCAGATAAATTATATGATACAATCTTGAGGTTTGAGAAATTAAATGTAAACATACCTTCACATGTTAAACATTTTTTGGATCAAAGATTATCATTGCTGGATGAGTCATTTGTCCTGAAAGCAGAAGTTCTTCTCGGGAGCTTAAATGATATCTATGGTGAAGTAACCAAAATCATTGATCGAGAAAATATTATTGACAATCTGATAAAAGAACTCGAGAAAGCAAATGAGTCAACTGCAATAGAAAACTTGCAAAAGATAAACCAGATATTAAGGACATTTTCAAGTAGTGAAATAACATATGAGGAGGCATCGAAAATGATATTAACAGATTTCAAACTGGAACCAAGTGCAGCGTTGGCATATCTTTCATTAAGGAGGGACCAACTTGAACAGTTGACAGATGTTGCATTTTCTGATTTATCGTGCCAAAAAGAGAAAGTTATACCTACCTTGCATAGTATTAGAAACGAATTTCGGCAATTTAGTACTGAAGTTTCAACAGCACATTTGGATAAATACTTGTACAACAAATATTCCAAAATTATTAAAAAAATACTATATTGTGCCCCCACAGATGATGAAGATGAATATAAAGACGTACTGAATCATGAAGTTTTGTTATCTGTGCTATCGTCGTGGGAGAGTAACCCAATATTTGTATTCCAAGATAAACGAATGACTCAGCTTGCAATAAATATAATAGTTCCATATTTGAGATCAGAGTTAAACATACTTGAAAATGATAATAGTACAATGTACAGTCTACCTGAATACCTATTAGATTATATAGCGATCTTTTGCAACGATGAATTGGGCACTTTCGAACAAGTATTTACTGAATATGTGGATAGATACCAAAACTTTCTTGATGTCGAAGTTCCATCTTCCTTGTGGAATTTTTTGACCCTGGAAAGAAAAGTGGAGCAAGTATTTACCATCATCGATGAATTTAACCACAATTGGGCACCAGCAGTTACAAAGTTTTTACCCAGAAAAATTGAGAAATTTTACAACACGTTTTTTAGATCATTTGCCAAATGGCTTGAAGGTATTCTGTTTGGTGGAGCAGACGACGACATTACGAGAGTTGATAATGCGTTTGTATTGCTCAAGTATGTTGAACACAAAGATCTATTATCTTTACTACAATTTCGGATTTTCAATCGATGGTTGCAAACGTTCCTCCAATCATTTACCAACGAGCCACATAATGTTCCAAAATGGTATAGCTTTTGGTACTCATACTTTGCAAATAAGCTACAAGAATGTGATAACATCACTTCAGAAACAATTAATTGGTATTTAAACAAGGCGTTGGATATAATTGAAGCAAAGTTTGAGACATCTGTATGTGAGCTGGTTCCAAAATTGAATGGTAAGATGCTCCCAAATTGCGAGGAGCTAATAAACAATTCTAGAAACATAAAGCTGACTGTCAACGGTATACCTTCTTATCAACTAATCACTTCATTCAAGGATGTTGTTTCCCAGTTTTGTTTACAAAATAACATATTAATGAAACCTTTAAAAGATGAACTACTGTTGCAAAAGGGATTCCCGGTATATCAGTTTAGTCAGAATGATTTACTGAACAAGAAAATTTGTGGGTATATTGACGATGACGTGTTATGGGTGGGAAAAATTGACGATCAGGAATTTGTGCCAATCAATCTAGAAAATTTGACTAATTATATATAATAAAAAGATTTTTTAGATAAACAGAAAAAAAAACAACAATGCATTATAGATTTTTTGTTTTCGATTTTATAGATAACCAGCGAATGAGAGCTGAGGGGAAAAGAGAAAAAAGAGACAAATTTGTAAACATCTCACATTGTATCAAGATAGAAAAATGTGAAAAATTCATACTGTTTTAAAACAGAAGGAGAATTAAAGAACTTATTTAAACAAACTTATTTCTTTCTTCAAGAAATTTAATTATTTGACTACTTTTATTTATTAATACTTATATCCATTAAACAATGTTAAGAACAGCATTAGGAGCATCAAAACACAGTCGAGCATTTAGAAGAGCCATGGCCTTAGAACTTCGTCCCTTGCGCTCATACTCAGTCGAGCAACCACCCCCACAACCAATCACGGAATCAAAATTCGCTGCTGTCAAAGACTACATGAAAAAAGTACAAACAGAGGATACCCAAGAATCTGAAAAGGTTTTAAAGTTCTTTAGAAAGATGGGAGCCATTTCAATCGTCGCTGTATTGGCATCTATTGCATATGCTGCATATGACCAATCATATAATGGTAATTCACAAATTGTTGAAGAACAACAACTCATCAAATTGCCTGACTTGTCACAGGATATAAGATATCAACAGAGAGGAGACGAGAAGTAGTCTATTTTTTATTTATTTATGACTAGTGATTAACATTGCTATTTAGTATGGTTTTTATTGTTTTTTATGATGATTTTTTTTTTGGAGAATATATGAGGGATAACGAAATGTATGTGTATATAGTTTTGATATGAAAGAAAAATAATAATTATTCAATAATCTATTCTGTAATGATCAACTCATGTAGTAGTCACTTTAATGTAGATGTGAATTTGTTTCCAATAAAACTAATGTTATAGGTTTCCTTCATGGTTAAACTATATCTTTCTGGAATAATCCCCAGACCTGCACATAGTGTGACAGAATAACAATAATTTGTCAAAGTCTTCGCTCTAGGCTTAATAATCAAATTTACAATGATGACTGTGCGTCGCCACCCCCGAAACCCGAAGAATCAAATTTGGGACGAAAAATTTCTTCAAGAACAGATTTTTCTCTCTCTCTCTATTGCCTGCTAAACTTGCTATTGCTGAAAACTCAATTTGTATTTAGAAAACACAAGTTTCTAGTCATTAGATTGTTGCATTATTTATTCTATAGATTTCTAGAAACAAACTTCGTTATCATCATCATCCCAGTTTGAGTGTTATAGCACATTAGCTCGCAAGTATTTTTTGATTTATTTGTTTCTTTCATCCCCATTCACAAGCATTTCAATTTTCAATATCATGTATAGAACTATTTCTAGATCATCTTCAGGTCTTATTCGTCAGTCAACTACAAGACTCACCAGACAGTTTTCCACTACCAGAACTACACCAAGCCAATACAACTCGAAATTACTACTTGGAGTCTTGGGAACCGGTGCCTTAGCTTTTGGATACTTTTCACAACAATCAAGTTTAATCCAAAATGCATCCACTGTTGAAAACATTGAAAAAGTTTTTGAAGAAGGTAATGCCGTTGCCAAAGACGCCCAAGAATCATTGGATGCAAGACAAGAAAAAGTGATCAAGGAAAATGAACAGAAAACAAAAAAAGCAGAAGATGCAAAAACATCTTCTGAGTCCAAGGCAAATGTCGCTGACAAGAAAAGCGACTCACAAACTGAAGGTGAACCTGAAGGAGAAGGTAAACAAGAAGCTGCATTTAATCCAGATACCGGTGAAATCAATTGGGACTGTCCTTGTTTAGGAGGTATGGCCCATGGTCCATGTGGTGAAGAATTCAAGGAAGCCTTTTCCTGTTTTGTATTTTCTGAAACTGAACCAAAGGGAATTGATTGTATCAAGAAATTTGAAAACATGAGATCTTGTTTCAAGAGATATCCTGAACATTATAAGGATGAATTATATGATGATGGCGAAGAAGAAGCAAGTACCGAGGTCGTTGAACATGTTGTTCTTGAGACTTCTGAACCTGCAATTGAACAAATTGAACAAGGAATCAAGGAAGACAAGGTCAAACCAAACACTAAATCTGATTAGAAGAAATTTCATGTAACATAATTACGCATCACTCGTACATAAATATAGTCTTTTTGTAAATAAATTATTAAAAATTAAATCATTGTATTTATTATATATAGTAATGAAAAAAAAAATTACGTATTCTAAACATTTTCTCCTAAATTAATCAGCTTCATTATATCTATTATTTCGACAATCCTTTCAACAAACACAGCTCGACGATGTACTAGTAGTATTGTCATTTATTCTATTATGTGTTTCTCTCAAATCAATCTTATCAAATTGTTGCAATCTTCTTTTGTTATCACCTTTATTACCCATTAACAAGTCAACACCAATTTTTGAGACTCTGACAAACAACTCTTCGACTAATTCTAGACGCTTAGCACTTATTTCCATTAATGAATTATCCCAATCATCAATGTAATCACCCACATTGGCAAAAGTTGTATTTGTCGTAACAATATCTTTTATTTCGTTCAAATCAACACATCGGTCGGTTGATTTATCTGATTTATTTCCCACAATCACAATACCAGGAAATTCGACATGACAATGCTCCATAAATCGATTAAACCAATCTCTTATACTTAGTACTGACTCGTAATTCGTAACGTCATAAACCAAAACACATACATCTGTGCCTCGATAAAATGCTTGAGATATACTATTGAATCGTTCTTGACCTGCTGTATCCCAAATTTGTAAATTAACTTTTGTATTCGTACTCGGTAGTCTGGTAGTTGCAAAGTTTGATTTAATGTCCAAAGATGAAGTCGATGACGATAATTGTGATTGTTGTATTTGCTGGGGTAGAACAACTGATGTTGTCAAATAATCACCTCCAATAGTTGCCTTGTATGCGTTGGTAAATACATGATGTACAAATTGAGATCTCAAACAAGTTTTACCCACACCCAGATCTCCTAACAAAACAACCTTCAATGTCGGTGTAGGACCAGCTTTTGGGTTATTTGTACTGCTGTTTTCCACTGATACTGAATTTGAGGATGGTTTCGAAATGCCATTGGTATTATTCTTGTTATTTGTTAAACGATGTTTTGACATTGAAATTGAAATTAACTATGAATAATGTAGACTAGGAGGAAATATATTAGATATTTAAAATGTCAGTTCCACCTAATTATATTCTAATTCATCCACAGTTAAGTGGGTTTCGAAAAGTTGAACTGGATATTCAATGAAGCTCTATATCAAATTTCAAATTTTATAACTTGTATAGACAAGTAAGTCAAATAAATCAAATACTAATATTGTTTTTCTTTTTTTTTTCTGATTTGTCGTGTAAACACTATTTGTGGATTTAACTATCTCCTATCAACAATGCTTTGTTTGGTTTAACTAATATATGTCGTGCAATCTACACCACATCTTTGTAGTTAATACTGAATAAGGGCTTATAAGAGTATACAAGAGTAGTGATAGCTCTATTGTTGTAGTATATTCCTTTGAAATCAAGCTACTATACTTTGGTTTGTGCAGCCATTAATATAGGGTTATCAAACAACCGAAGTGGTTACTTATCCAGAGGAATGGTCTATTCTGGATGTTTTTACTTGATTACTAAAATTTTGAGCTATTGACATTAATCATGTATAAATATGTCCATTATAAATTGCAAATGCTTAGCAACTTATCTTTGTTCCTAAAACTCCACAACATGGGCAAACTCTTCAACATAGACACAGCTAAGCTATTATATTGGCTACTCTACTAACTGCTTTAAAGATCTTAACCCCAGCATAACCTCAAGATCAATTGTGATTTGTAAACCATGTTTGTTAGATTTTTAGTATCGTCGTGTACTTTAGATAGATTATTGCCAATGTTTCACAGCATCGTTTAATCAAACAACAACAAAAAAAATAACAGCAAAGTCTCAATTCTTTTTTCTTCTTGATCTTCCACCAACCAACCAACAAACAAAACGTAAAGCCTCACGTCATTTAATTTATTTTAATTGCTCTGTATATTGAAACAAACTCAAAAGATGAAGATTTATTACATTGGTATTTTAAGATCAAGTGGAGACAAGGCTTTAGAGTTAACTTCAGCCAGAGATTTATCACAGTTTTCCTTTTTCGAAAGAAATGGGGTATCCCAATTCATGACTTTTTTCGCAGAAACCGTATCCCAAAGAACTCAACCTGGACAGAGACAAAGTGTTGAAGAAGGTAATTATATTGGTCATACTTATACCAGATCAGAAGGAATTTCTGGTATCATTATAACGGACAAAGATTACCCTGTAAGACCAGCATATACATTAATAAATAAAATCTTGGAAGAATATTTATCATTGCATCCTAAATCTGATTGGGAAAACATTGATAAAGCAAATGAAACTTTACAATATGGACAATTAGAAGCATATTTGAAAAAATATCAAGATCCCACTCAAGCTGATTCAATCATGAAAGTTCAACAAGAATTAGATGATACTAAGGTTGTTTTACACAAAACTATTGAAGGGGTTTTACAAAGAGGAGAGAAATTAGATTCATTAGTTGACAAATCAGAAGCATTGTCAAGTTCTTCAAGAATGTTTTATAAACAAGCAAAGAAAACCAATTCTTGTTGTGTGATTATGTGATCATTGATAGTAGTGATCACAAACATATATTTTTTTATAAATTAATAAATTAAAGGGTTCAAAATGGGCATATTTAGAAACAGATAGTTTTATGAACGTTTTCTGTTTTTTTTTTTTTGCCATAATTAATTATTACTATCGGGGAGACAGAGGAGCTTATTGCTTATTTATATAGAACAAAAATAAGAACTCAAGGATCCAAGTCAATTATAAGTCCTGTTTGATTAAATCTATTTATTTAATATTCGATATTAATAATAAATCTATATTTTATATTTACAGAAGAACAGAACAAGACAAAGAAATCTTTTTTAATTTATTTTATTTTACTAGTAGTAAACCCTTCATTATACAGATTTGAATTTCAAAGCATATCAAACACTTTGAAAAAGAAAAACCTAGTTTCATCAAACAACTGGTAAATTATTCTTCACAACATCAAATGCTTTTAACAATTTACGTCTAGCTCCTAATGCAGCAACACCTTTACTCTCCAATTGATCATTATCCAACTCTATCAACTCTTTCCAGGGTACATCCTTTAAACATTCGGTATACTTGTGCAATCGTAACAATTTTAACCATGCAGGAATGTTATTCAATAACTCAAGACTTGAAACTTCGATCGGCATAGAAGAAGATGATGATGAACTAGTTGTGGCTGTTGTATTGACGTTAGCATTTGCTCCACCATTACCACTGGTGGTTGAATTTACTGAAGTAGAATTCTGTTGCATACTAACTGCTGAAGTTGGAGAGTTTATTTTCTTTTTATGAGTTCCTTTGTTTTGATTAGAATTAACATTGGTGTTGCCGCTGTTGTTGTTACTATTGTTGCCATGAGAATTGGAATAGTTTGACTTGTGCATACTAGCAGGCACACTTGATGAATTTAATGATCGATTAATGGATTCTTCAAAATTAGAAACATTACGTACACCACTATGCATTTGATTGTGATGTGGTGGTGAAATATGCAGATGTGTGTGAGTTTGATTATTCCAAGTTGATCCAGGTGTTGCTACGTGAGGATGCTTTCTATTTGAATCTAATGCCACTCTGGAATTGATGGTAGCTAATGCACCAAGCTTCAAATCCATGTCGTCTCTAGTAGATGTATTATTTGAATTTGCTTGACCTAATGAAGAAGAAGTAGAAGATAATGATGGCATATATTGATTATAATTACCACCAGTATTATTTGAATTAGCTGCTGCTAATTGTAAGAAATTGGTCTTTTCATATAAATGAGATGTTGGAGATTTGGCTCTATCAACTAACGGATGTTGTTGCTGATACAGGTGTTGGGTATATGATTGTTGTTGATATTGACCATATTTGGTATTATTGACAAATGGATCAGCCGATTTTGGTCGTTCTACTTTATCGATTAAATTGGCTAAATGATTAGACCTGAATGATGAGTTACCATGCTTTGATTTGAAACTATCATCTTGAATATTTAATTTGTCCATGTCATTGTAAAGTTGTTGATCATATTGACTGTAGGGTGACATAACAAATTGTGGTAGTAGTTGCAGTTGTTGCAGTTGTTGATTTTGAGCTGAACCTCCTTGCAAATGCAAATCTAATTTAGATTTAAAAGTCAATAATATGTCAAGTGGCAAATTAGAGCATAAATAATCAATCATTGTGAGGTTATCTTGAGGATTCAAATTTTCAATCCAGTTGCTGAATACTATCAAGTCCAGATAAAAGTTTGATTGATTTTGATTTTGATTTTGGTTTTGGCTTTGCTGTTGAGTAGTAAAACTCAGAAATGTTTGAGATTGTTGTTGTTGTTGTTGGTCTTGGCGATTGAAAATATTACTAAAATCATTGACCGATTGTGGTCTATTGGATAACCCAGCATTTGATAAAAATGGTGAATTGGTTCCAGTTTTACTTTTGGCACCAGAAATATTGTTGTTCAACAAACTGTCCAATTGAGTATTGATTGAAGAAAATTTCTGGATTGGAGAAACTGGGTTGTTATCACCAAGTAAAGAGCTAGTGGATTTACCTAATAAATCAGAGCCTAAATGCGATCCATATCTTGAAGCAGCTGGAGCAGCCAACGTCGGTTTGACCGAATGAGCCGGTTTGGTGTTCAAATCAGCAGTGGTGGTCAATAGTTGTGAATCCGTTGCTTGCAATTGAGATTGTTGCTGTTGTTGTTGATTAGGTGGAGCACTCTGAGTAATATTTCTCGTGGAACTATTCAAGTCCAAATCTAAATTAGCAGTCAATGTTTCAAATTCATGTTGCAAATTGTACCCAACACTTTGTTGTCTATTGGCATGACCTTGAGGAACAGATGTCGGCAAATTATTGAACGATTGATTCAATGAGTTTTGGTCCAATGGTGGTGGAGACAATATAATCGGTCTCTGAGGAATTTCGGAAGTTGGTGGGGAGTTGGCAATGTTTCCTTGAGATTGTTCCATTTTTAGATTGAAAATGCTAGATTACGATCTTTGTTATTCGATAACTTTTAAAGTCTTTTTGAAATTTCTTCTTAGTTTATAAGAAACATAAAATGTGAAACAATATATGTAGATGAACTAATTGAAAACTAAATATTTACAACTCAGTTTATTGGAAAGGTGTTGTTGGAAAAAGAGAAAAAGGAATCTGAGAGGAATGAGTGATGGAAGAAAGAGAAAAAAAAATCGAAAAAAAGAATAGCGACGTTAGTTGGAGATGATGAGGTAAAATTTGTGGAAGATGTTAGATTGATGATGGAAGATGCAAAAGTCACTAACCACCAACACCAACAGAAAAAAAAAAGTGTACTAGAGAATTGTTCGACACGTTTTGGTGCGAGTAATTACGTCGTCTGTCGGACAGCACCTTGTGGCGGATCTAAGTGGTACTAGTGTATACTAGTATACACACCACCTTGTTGCTTGCCCCCTATTTTTGACACTTTGCCCTTAGTACCAATTATTTCAGTACAACATGAAATTTTCACCAGTTAAAAATAACCCACAATTCCACAATTTATACAAAGCTCCCAGACAACACAATTTTTCCTACTCATTAATGACTTAGGTGTCTCTTTGCTACACAAACTAAAATTCCAATAGTATATAGAATAGAGACAAACAGTTTCATCTAGAAGTAATACTCACGTTCTAAACAAGTACAACTTCAAAATCCTCTTAAGCATAGGAAAACATATATTAATCTGTATAATCCAATTAAGTTTTATACTCTATAAGATAATTAACTATATGTTTATTGTGTAAATCCAATCCAAAAGTAAAATGTGTACAGCATAAAAACAGATGATAATGATAATAATAAATAATAATAATGCAACGGTGGTTGATGGCAAACTTCTTGGTCTAGTTTAACTTAACTGCAAGCATACACACAGTGAAACACTACATTGTTATTTCTTTGCTCTTTCCAACCAAAATAGTTTGTTTTCCATAATAATATCACAAGTATACTGCAATTGAGGTAATAAATCACTAACACTATTAAATAAATTCTCAGCGAATAAATTGATGAAAAATATCTGTCCTTTATGTATATCGGGTTGTATTTCAAGTATTTCGCGTAATTCATGTGGAACATCATCATAAGTTAAATCTTTGGTAAAGTCAAGATCAATATCTTTTTTGATTACCGATTTGAGCAACTCAACTTCTGCAAATTCTCTTGATAAAACCATTGCCCATTGTGCAGATACTCTCAACGGTCTCGTCACGTTAGAAATATCAGCACATTTGATTAACAAGGCAGAAATCAATTTAACAGTGTTATCATGGTTTAAAATTTCATTATGGGTCTTGAAAGATTTCAACCGATTAACATATTCATTATGTTCACCCATATCGGTGGCCAATATCGAAGAAATTATCAAACTTCTAATGGTTAACTCTGATTTTTCCTCAATTGTACAAGTTAATAAATCTGGCCAACATATTCTTAACACTTTATTGATAAATAAAGATGCATGATAAGATTCAAGAACAGATCTGTCATTGTAAAGTAGTGCCGTTGGTGCACTGAATTTAATCATGAAATCATTTGTCGTACCTGGGTGGCCCACATCATGGCCCAATGCTGCAACCAATAATCCTAATGTTTGTATTGGATTAAGAGAAGCTTTTTCCTCGGAGGAATTGTTTTGTAAGGCAATCAATACAGTATGTTTGTCATGAACTTCGGTGTAATCCAATTTCGGGTCCTCGACAAATTGCTTGAATTTGGGTAAACTACCCAATCTAATAAGAAAATGGAAACAAGCTTGTAGAACATCCACAGCGTGGCGGAAATTATGGAACGGATTCCCATTCTTATAGGTATCTCTAACAATAAATATAAATGCCAATAATTCATTCAAAGGAATGTTGTCAAACCCTTCAACTTGTTTGATAGCGTAATCTATCATCAAATAAACACAATAAACCAAATCGTCATTTGATAAATTATGAGCAGGGAAACTCCAATGTCCCACAGCATAACACAACTGAGATAATCTTGTCGTAGATGCATCTTGTAACAATTCAATAAAATTAATCTCCTCTATCATGAGTCGATATAAATATATCAATTGGTTAGTGGCAATTTCTGATCTTGTTGCATTACAATTGAGAATGTAAGTCATTGTGGGTATAATTCCTGCAATTTTGGAATGTTGATTCAATAGTCCACAATCATTCTCATGTCGACAGTATCTAAAATGAGTTGTTCCTGTCCAATTTCCAACTCGTGATATTCTATTTGTCAATAATTCTTTGGCTGAACTTATTTCTTGATATAACTTTCCCTCATCCGAATTCTCTCCTTGAATCATCAATATGTTCAAATGGGTGAAGAAGAATTGTATCAACAACGATTTATCACTGAATGGCAAATTGTCTAACTTGCTGGTATTAGTAGTAGTAGTAGTGGCGGTGGTGGTAGTAGATCGAGTCTTTCTCGAAGGGATATCATTGTTGGTCGGGAATATTATTACTATAGGAACATTTGAATCAGTTTCTGTGCTGGTTTTCTTGAACAAGTGACAGATTAAATGTTTAAAAGTGTCAAATTTATAATACTTATCAGTGACTTGAGGAATCTCGAGGTCAACCAATGATAATACTTCTGCCATAATATCTATTTTGTTGGTGTATATTTAAAGGAATGGTAAACCAAACAAATCAGTAGATACTATTAATAAATAATAATAATGTTTTTAGTGGGTTGAGTTTATATATTATGTTCGTTCTTTAATGATTCTCTTTAATTACGAATGATTGAAAATGAATAGTAAGAATTGATAGAATAATAATAATAATTCTTTTACTATTTTTCTTGTTTTTTCACACACTCTTTCTTTAGTTTACTCTTTTGGTTTACACTCTTGATAAGTTCGTAGTATTGGTATTATTGGTATTGTTTATACTTTATTCTCTCAATTTATTGATGGGGGTTGAACTGAGTGGAAAAGAAGAAAAAAAAAATAGAAGGAGAAAAAAGAAACGTTTTTTTTTAATTTCTTTTTTTTTCTTCAACTGTTTGAAGTTGTTGAAAGTTCTCCAAGTTTTGTGTCAAGTGTTGATTACGTTAAAATATGTTGAATATATTGAGTATGTTGAATGTTATGTAGATTGTTGAGAGGAAGGAAGAAAGAGGAAAAGCAAGTGGAAGAAAGTAGTAGTTTTCAGCTTCTTCTTTTTTTTTTAATTTTAAATAGTGGATTGGTGACAAATCTGTGTATATCTTTACCTCGAGGCGAAACGTTTCCTACGGATTTATTTGCCTTACTCTTTTCAATCCTTTATTTCAACTTTTTCGTTTTGTTTCGGTTTACAAACAATTCAATTTAACTAATGCAAAACTAATTATTAAACAAGATAAAGAAGAAACAATTTCAGTTTAAAGAATAAGTTTTTAGTTTTTAGTTTTAGTTGTTGTTGTTGTCTGTTAAAATTTATCCATAGAGTTTATATCTTTACACAATCAATTTATGATTAAAAGCGTGATCATGCTTTTATTGTTCTTAAAAATAAAACAGTAACAAAAAGGATCTCGGTCTTAAAATTATATAATGACACAAGAATTAACAACCATATCCAAAACCACAACCACAACGATTATCTCATATTTTTCAAACAGTATGAAGACAGAGAAAAAAAAAACAGATTAAAACCTTAATAACTATAATTAAAGGCTTTTACTAGATCATATAAAACTCTTTTGAATGAATTGTGGTTAAGCATTACAAAAGTGTATTTGTATATGTATCAAAAATAATTCTAATCAAATGGTCTGATAAATATGTATTTAATTTGATTCATGCATAAATTATTATGGTGATATCTTTGCTATTGATTTCGTGTATTTGATCCTATTTTTCTGTTTGGAGAAAACGTCGAGGGAAAAAAAAAGAACAAATCATGATACATAACAATACAAATTAATATGTCAATTCAGAGTGTTGTGATATCTACGCATCCTTTTTTTTTAAACTATTATGAACAATCACTATGAAATTTCAAGTTTAGACAGATCTCCCGAGTCTTATAGTAATACATGTTGGCTCTGTTAGTTGTTACAGTTCACTATACACTATTTACTTTTTTGCGTACGACATTTGTATAAAACTCTGAACGTAAACCAAACCCCCCACTTTATTTCAAATGTGTGTTTAATATTGGACTTCTTTATAGCTATTTTCACTATACAACAAGTCTCTGTGTTTTATTGCTAACTAACCTTAGATTTATTACTCTAATCAATTAGTCTTGAACATTATATATTCGGTATACAATCATTGTTGAGGTAATAATACAACTACAAGGCTCAACTGAAATAGATCAATTACAACTGCATTGTTGTTGCTATCAACTCTATCTATTTAATACCATCTCAATCAGCATCATTGATTGAGGAAACATTGTTAAAGTTGTTGCTTTATTGTTTCATCTTGAATGGATTTCAATACTTTTGCGCATTTAGTAATGGTTAATAGTTTTGGCAGTGTGGTCTTTTGTAACTATTTCAAATGCTATAAGCTGCTGGGATTCCGTGTTACTTATTTTTGTTTAGCTTAGTATCCTTGCTAGTCTTGCTTTATCATAGATATCAGCACGAACTATGTTATATTAGATCGGAAAATGAAGGAGCATATTACACATTCCTCTTATTGATGATAAACCTTCGTTTGAAAACCACATACTACCATCAAGTCTTAATATACACATAATTGTATTCAGTTTGAGTTAATCAATTATCGATTTATCCGAACTTAAAGCTCAATTGTCTTCACTTTCATTGCATGTTTGCTCTTTATTTTAGACTCATTTTTTGATTCACTTTGTATATTTGGGATAACACAAAAAGTCCAAAATTGTAGCATTGTTAAAGCGGGAGGGGGAAGCTTACTAATTTTGTACTATACACCTATTGGTGATTTTTCGATGCCATAGTAAAATTGAAAAAAAAAATGACTAAATAGTCATTTTTGCTGTGGTAGTATTGTTGCGAGTATTCTATATTCTCGCCCAGACACACACTACCTAGTTTGACTCTGAGTCGCCAGCCAGAATTCAATTTATTCAGAGAGATCTTCCAATTTCTTGTTTCTCTATATTCAAAATTGAAATAAATAATTGACACCAAGAAGCGTGAATTATACATGTCTCAAATTACTATTTTCCATCTATTTATTTTTGTAGCCATAGTAAATACTAACAACTAACACCAACAACCCTAACACGATGTTGACTTCGACTATAATTCGATTTCTTTTGATTATAGAATATTTCTTCATTTTATTATTAACATCAGTTAGAATAGCTATGGTACCCATCATTTGATTGGTATTATTTGCCTTTTGTTGACTTATTTGATCTCTAAACGTATTTGCTTTAGCTTCCAAAGTTTCCAACTCCTTAGATACTTGATTTAATCTAGCTATATTATCATTGATTTCATCTTTATAGCTTCCCCTTACTTTGTCTCTGTTAGCACCCAATGACCGTCCCAAACTATCAATACTATTATGCAATTCATCTAGATATCGTTCCAAATGGCTTAATTCAGTCAATGAATCAAAATGTTCATTTTTGTGTGGTGTCAATATTTTCTTTGACTTGAGTAAAGTTGTTTCATATAAATTAGACATTGCCTTATTCAATTCGCTTAAGGAAGTATCTTTTTTATTTTTAATATCATGGGTATTTTCATTATGATCAAGTATATTGTCAATGTTCAAAAGATAATTCACCAACTCCTTGTCTTGAACTAATTGATTAGGATCATACTTGAATTTAAATCCTCCTTTGTTTAAAATATCATCCATTATTTCATCATCCAAATTATGATTCTTCTCTATTGGTGGGGTTGGAGAATAATCTGTCAATTCATCTCGTGGCTCAAGTGAATCCTCTTTCCAATTGAATTTCCTTTCTGATTTGGGGGTTGATACTTTTGAAAATGATTGTTGTTGAGTTGGAGAAATCAACAGAGCTTCTTTATGCATGTTGGACAAATCAACTCGACTACCTGGTGATGTAATTCTCCCAGAATTGTAAAATTGGTCTACCAATCTATTTTTTTGATCTATTACAGGGTTGCCATTGGTAATGGGTGACGTCTGTGCCGTTGTGGTTGGTGTTGATGAAGGGATAGGACTATTAAACTTATTGGATTTGATGAATTTTGGACTCGTCAATAAATCATTAATGGGATTACTGTTTCCAGAAGATGAATACCTTCGATTACCTCGTAAATAAGCATTCAAATTGGTGGCTGATGAATTTGCTAATAATGATCTCTGAATATTATGAGATTGTGGAAGTTGTACTTGTAATTGAGGTGGGACTTGTTGCAGGTGCAAATTAAATTGTTTTCTAGGTACTTTATTATTATTCTCCAAAGATGAGTAGACCATGGGAAGTCCATTATAGTTATACATCGTATCTGGGGGAGTGCTGGCGCCAGATATAAAATGATTGTTATTCTTATTATGGTTGGCCACTTCCAAACATAGACTATCTGTGGAATCTGATTTTGCCTGATTACATTGAGAAATATCTTCAAACGAGTTTTGATTCAGTAGTATATTTTTCGATGAATCAACATTGCTTTTATTATTATTATAATATTGTGTAACCATTTCCTCTCGTTCTGTGTTGTTATTGTTACCATATTCCTCTTCATAATTCAATTGTCGTCGAAGAAAATTGTCTCCACTCAAAGATGATACATGCATGTGTTTTTCACGGCTAAGTAATGAATTTTTATTGTCAATGTCATACTGTTGTCGAAAGGGAAAGTTTGTTTCTAATTTTTTATTGTGTTCAATTTCGTCATAGGTCGTCAATTCCTCCTCCACCTCCTCCTCCTCTTCTTCCTCTTCTTCCTCTAGTGAAAATTTTCTTGATTTTTCATGTTGCAGTGACAACGGGGTTAAATGTGGCAGAAACATGGATCTGAGTTTTTAGTGCTTCGATATCATCAATTGTATTTTAGTGTTGCTAATGAAAATTGTGTTGTCGAATCTTTACTCCTTACTGTCAACTAATGAAAACTGATCCTAAACCTTAAATCATATTATAAATAAAAAAATTAGGAAATTGCGGATCCCGAATTATAGTAACGGCGTTCTTTTTTTTCTCTTAACGATATTTTTTTTCCCTCGATTATGCACTTCAAGTTCAATGTTGGCAATGATCTTCTGTAAAATAATATGGAAAACAATCATTGCAATATATTACATGTGAATATTATTACATCATTTTATAATAAATAGTATAGGTCTTTAAAAGTTTCACACATTGTAACATGGTAATAGCTTAAAGTACTGTCGAGAGTTGAAAAAAAGGAATTCATGTTATGTATTGTTTGGTTGGTAGTTCTTGTTCTACTCTGATAATTTAAAAATATCGTTATTTCATATTAATAATTTACTTATAGTCTACTTCTAGTCTAGGCAATATTGATTTGTGTATATACTACAATTAAGACATAAGTTCTCCTTTCCTGGTATTTTAACTTTGAAGTATTACTTATTTGGCAGCTGAACCACGTGCACCAGCACCTCCACTAATCAATTTCAAGCTTTCATCACTAATCTCAACTTCAGGCAATTTCTTCTCGCCTGTACCAGTTGGTTTAGGCAAGAATCCAATCTTGATCAAATAACTAATGTAAACACCAGTTTGATCCAAATCCACACCTTTACCAGCACTAAAATCTTCTCCCGTATATTTGGAATCTTGTTTTAATGATTTGGCTGCATTAGAGTCGTCTAACTCGGGAGCCTTTGTGTCTTGTGGCAAATTATCCAACACAAAATGTAAAAGTGGGAATAAGGCTGATTCTTTACTTTCTTCAATAACAAATTTCTCCAATGCACTGGTCCATACTGGATAGTCTGCTGGGTTTATCTCATATCCATATGCTTTCAAGCATCCCAAAAAGTCGTTGAAACGAATTCTAGGATGACCGGTCACATGAGCAACAGTTAATTCTTCACTACTTGGTGGGTTTAATGCAGTAGCAGTAACAACTCTGGCAACATGATCAACAGGGACCATATTGACATTATTAGTGATATCAGGATATAACCCCAATTCAGCAGATCCTTTCAACATTCTCAATAAGAAATCATCAGTATTGGAAGCACCAGTTTTGGAAAACCCAGTAACATAACCAGGTCTGGTGATACATCCTTTCAATCCACGTTCACCAGCACGTCTTATAATGTACTCAGCAGCCCATTTGGATTGTCCATATCCGTTTCCTAGCCCTTTAGCCGATCCTTGTAAATCGTCAGCTTCGGAAATACCATTTTTACCTTGGGCTAATAATTCATCCGATAAATTAACAAAGTAATCAGTATCTAAAGCGGATGTTGAGGAAACAAATGAAAAGAACTTAGCTTTACCTTCACCTGCCATGTTCAAAACATTGATAGTACCAATAACATTAGCATCACGTAACTGAGAGTATGGATATACCCAGTGCACAAAGGCACCATTGTGAATAATCACATCAATGTTATTAGTCAAATCTAACCATTGAGAATTATCCAATCCAAATTTTTCTTTTGATAAATCACCTAACACAATTTCAATCTTTTCGGCCCAATTTTCATCCCAAATACCATAAGTGATCCCGGTTTGACGTAATCTTTGTAACCCAGCTTCCTTGGAAGATGCTCTTACATGAGCATACACTTTGATATCCAAGTTTTTGTTACGTGCAGTCAACAAGTCACGAACAATAAAAGAACCCAAGAACCCTGTAGCACCAGTAACAAAAACGTTAACTGATCCAGATGGAAGCTGTTTCAAAGATGAATATGATTCCAAAAGTGCTGATTTTGATAATTCTTTTGCATCTTCAGCATAGTTTAGGTTTTCGCTTTGAGAATCAACGACATCTTTATTCTCTTCTTGAATAGTTTTACCTTCATCAGCCAATTGGAAATCTTGGCCTCCTTTGATCACCTTTTCGACTTCTTTGGCAAATTGTTCAACTGTTGGATTTTTGAAAATGACACCCAATGGGATTTCCACATTTAATTTCTTTCTTAACTCAAAAATCATTCTGGTACCCAAAATAGAGTGACCTCCTAAATCAAAGAATGAATCATCTTTGGAAATTGTTGCTGGACGGTTTGGTAACACATCTAACCACAAATCTCTAATTTGCTCTTCCAATTTGGTCAAGTTTTCTTCTTCAGCAGCTTGGGCATCGTGACTAGAAACACTTAATTTGGCGACTGCTGCCAACTGAGCAGTATCTGGAAATGGTAATTTCGGTTTGTCTACTTTACCATTAGGATTCAAAGGTAATTTCACTAATGGTACAATGATTGTTGGAATAGCGTAGGATGCCAACTTCTTTTTCAAGTATCCTTTGATGTCTTTAATCAATTCTCTGTAAGCGACTAATCCCTTGACAATTGGATCATTGGCTTCTTCTATGGAATCATCAACATCAGCTTTGAATGTTTTCAATTCTGGAGAATCTTTTGGAACAATGTAAGAAATCAATGTTGGTTCCTCATTTTTGTCTCTTCTCACCAAGGTGACATTTTCTCTGACAAGAGGATGTTGAGACAAATGAGTATCAATTTCACCCAATTCAATTCTGAAACCTCTAATCTTGACTTGGTCATCTGCTCTACCACAACATTCAACATTACCATCAGGTAAATAACGACCCAAATCACCAGATCTATACATTCTGTCTCTTGGCTTTAACCAGCCATGTTCTCTCCAGGTTTCACTGGATTTTTTGTTAGCTTCATCTTGTTCGATCCATTTGTCTGGGTTGACATACCAATTGGTAATAAACTTAGCAGCATTTAAATCAGGCAATCCACGGTATCCTTCGGCTAAACCAGCTGCCCTAACATAGATTTCACCAACTTCCCCAACACCACAGGTTTGCGAGCGGTCATTTCTATTAACGACTAACAATTGAACGTTGTGCATACCGGTCCCTGCAGGCATCACATCTTTCAAGTTTTTTAAGTATGTAGGATCTGCTTTACGACTTTTGATTTCAAAGTATGACACTGATCTCTGTGTTTCAGTAGTACCATACATGTTAACAATAAACACATTTTCAGCTAAACTTTGTAATCTTAAACAATCTCTTTTTGTTAAAATGTCACCAACAAAGAAGGCATGATGTAAGCTTGGAATTGCAGTGGTGGCTTGGGCACTCAACAATTGACCCATAGCTGGTGTTAAGTGTGTCACTGTTGCTCCATACTTGGCCATCCAGTCAGCCAATTTCCCAGGAGTACCAATGTCATCAGCAGTTGGCACTAATAATTGAGCTCCCAAAAACAACGGAGTAAACATGTCTCTTTGAATAGGGTCATGGGCAATACCCGACAACATGGTGAATTTGTCTTTTTCCGATAATCCAAATCTTTTAGCCATCCATGGGAAATAATAGGCTAATGAATAATGACGACCCAATACCCCTTTTGGAATACCTTCTGATCCAGAAGTGAATGATAAAGTTGGGTTGGAATCAGGGCCAACAATCACCCCAGCTGGCTGATCTTTGAATTTTTGATAATCGTTAAGGCAATCGTTATCTGCACCTTCATGTTTACCACCTACTAATGTACCATCATCTTGAACTTTCAATTGTGGGATCGTAGAAATAACATCTAATTCGTTACTAATATAATCAACAACTAATTGATCCAAAGTACCGGCTTTTTCTAACCCAATTAACCCTTTTGGTTTTGCCACAGAAAGATAAATATTCTGTCTTGCTGGAGGGTAAGCAGGGTCAATGACGGAAAATGTTGCTCCGGCTTTTAAAACACCCATAACAGCAATCATTAAATCTACCCCACGGTAAGCGTAGATCATAACAATATCACCTTTTTTGATTCCTGTTTCTTTCAAGTAGTTACCAACAACATTAGAAGCTTGATTAATTTGCTGGTAGGTAAAGCTACGAGTTTTTGAGTTTGAATCCAAGAATGATTCGGTTTCAACAACACATGTTCTATCAGGATGTTTATTTGCATTATCCATAAAGATATCTTGAATGGCACCTCTGTAACCTGACCAATCTAAATCTATTGTCGGATCAGGCAAATTCTTTTTTTGGGAGTCGGTAATCAAATTCACTTTAGTTATAACAGTATTGGTATCGTTCGATACAGTTGTTAAATACTGTGCAAATTGTTCTCCAAATATCACAATTCTTTCGTGTGAATATAATAAGGCATTGTAGTAAATGGTGAATTTTGTTCCATCGGTGTAGATCGCTAAATCACGAATAGATCCCTCGACTGTGGTATTCAATTGTTGATTAGAGTGAGCATGTTGATAGGACAATCTGAACAATCCAGGGTTTTCATCTAACCCTTTAGCCTCTTTAATTCTATGTGAAACCTCAGATAATGCTTTGTAGTTTATTTGAGAAATGTTGTTTTCGTACTCTTTGGTTATTTTACTGACGAGCTCTTGGAAAGTTAATTCTGGTGTCAAGTTTAACCTGACAATAAATTCTGGAGTGTTGGCCGATTCGTCAGTGGCAATTACTATATCTTCATCACCGGTTAATCTGTAAACCAATGCAGCAAATACAGCCAAGCCAAATTTGAAATCAGTACTACCATTATCAATTTTGAATGTGTAAGTACCTTCCACGGATTTATTATTAGCAGGTTTTAAAAAATCATGGGGTAACACAGATAATGTAGGATTATCCAAATAATTCAACCAAAAGTCAATCATTGTTGTGGAATTAATTGAAGGTCGTTAAAGTTATTTCAAATAAAGAAAATGAAATAAAATAAAAAATAAAAAAGAAGTAAAAGAATTGTAGTGAAAATTTTCAACTAATTAATATATATAGAATTTGTACCCATTTTTTTTTTCTTTCAATGACTCCACGAAACGCAGTTTCGCTGTTGCTACCGATAACGCTTCCTTGATAATTGGAAGTCGTGCAAAACAGTACAAGAAAAAACTTTTCGCATCCTTCTAATTTAATTTATCGCCTCTAATGAGTCACTTGGTAGTGGAGGAGGAAGAGGTGCCCTTACAGTTATGAGAAAAAAAAGCCGCTTTCTTTGATTAGTCACAGCCAAATCCAAAATATTGATTAATTTAAACTTATAAATATAAACACACAAAAAAATAATATCTCTACAAACCCACTTTAATTCATAAACAAGAATTGCAAATCATCGGGTGTAAGCCTACTGATAGCAGCATCATCATTGTTAATAGTTGCATGGATCATGTTCGCCTTCTTTTCCTGCAATTCGATAATTTTCAGCTCTATACTATCTTCAATACAGAATCTAGTAATTCTAATTGGTCTCTTTTGACCAATTCTGTGAACTCTATCCATTGATTGCCATTCCACACTTGGATTCCACCACGGATCCATTAAGAAAACTTGAGATGCCTCGCAAAGATTCAATGCCACACCGCCAGCTTTCAATGATACCAAAAACACTTCTACCTCGGTATTCTCCATAAAATGCTTGATTGTGTTGTCACGTTGTTGTGGGGACATTGACCCCAGTAACTTGACTGTATTAAATCCAGCTCGCTTTAATCTCCATTGAATTAAATCTAACATAGAAGTAAATTGCGAAAATACAATGGATTTAATGGTGTGTCTATCCGATCTAAGTTTGTATAACTCTTCTACCAATGCCTCGATTTTAGTCGATGAACGCCATTCGCCTCCATGAGCTCCCAGTTTGATACGATTCACAATGGATGCCTTTGTGAACAACTCCTCATCAACCTCAATGGCTGGTTGCTCTAAATCAATCGAAAGACCAATATGGCAAACTGGACACTCCAACTTATTACTGGCACCCATAAATGATTCCATGTACTCTTGAATACACATGCGGCAAAATCTGTGGTGACATTTGGATTCAATTGGTTCCTCAGCTTCGTCGTCACACAATTGACACATGATAACCCCGTCAATTTCATTGGATATGGCATTACTTCCAACTCTTTTCAAAACTAGATCTGGATGATCTGCCAATTGTCTCATTCTCGTGATTAAAGTGAAAATGTTTGCATAATTGTTTAAAACAACCCCCTCAGCGACATAATCGTTAAATTTTCTCTTTGAATCACTGTACAAAGATTGGTACAAGTCCTTCTCTTCTTCATTGAAAAAATCACGTCTTATTTCAACAACTCTTGGTGGTAAACCCAAATCGTCTGCTCTTTCAATTTTTGTTCTTCTCAACATGACATGATCCAACAACAGTCTAAGGTTATTGAACCCCTCTAATCCTAAACCGGCAATACCAAATTTTTGAATATTCTTGAGCATGAAATGGTTGAAAAAATTAGTGTGAAGCATTGGTGGATGTTGACAAAGGTCACATCTTCTACCATCTGAAAACTTCCAATCCTCACTTTTACAATCACATTTGGTACAAAAGTATGAATGAAATGGATCTAACTTCATGTATCTTATTAAGGAATACATCTCGCCAATTCTGTTTTGTAAAGGTGTTCCTGTTAAGCACCATCTTTTCTTTGTATTCAATTTACCTGCTGCTCTGGACGTGTTGGAGTTTCTGTCCTTGATATTATGGGCTTCATCCAATATTACTCGATAGAACTCAATATTGTGTATTGCCGACTTTTCTTTAACTAATCCGTTTTTTCTTTTGAATCCGTAATTCTGTTTTCTATAGACAGACTCTAAGACAGAATAGGATGTAAGGATAACATCATACTGTGAAAGTTCTTGAATACTGTTACTTCTATTGGAACCGTGGTAAAGTAGAACTTTAAGCATACCTGGCTCGGTGTGTTTTTCAATTTCATTCTTCCACTGCATCAAGGCAACTGTTGGGCCAATAACTAAGTTAGGACCTTTAGACCTGTCATGCATAAAAAGTCCTATAGTTTGAATGGTCTTACCCATACCCATCTCGTCAGCAAGAATTCCACCATTGAATTCGCCATCTTCCTGCTTTATAAGCCAGTTTAAACCTTCTAACTGAAATGGCAAAAGCTTAATTGTCATTCCTGGTGGATGTTCAGCTCTCTCTGGTGTGATTTTTGGGGTATTCTTCAAATATGGAAACACTTCTTTTAAACTAGGGTGGTGTTCAAACAATCTATTCGTTGTCCTCTCATAGTATGACATTTTTGGTTTGGGTTCTTTCTTTGTACGTTTACCACCCTTGGCGCGTTTTTTAGGAGCTTTCCGGGATGCAAGTGGTACATTTTCATCGGGATCATTATTGAGATCCAAGTCATCGGCTAGATCTATTGCCTCTGCACTTGTAGAGCCATTCTTCTCTATTTGGTTGCTGCCTAGATATTCAACTTCATCATCATCAGTAGTTTCGCTCTCTTTCGGGTCATCCAAACTCAAAGTGAACTCTTGGTCGTCGTCCTCATCATCAGGAGACAGAGACCTTTTGCTTGCTGTCTTCTTCTTCTTTGTCTCTTTCTCCTTGCTTTGAACACGCGTAGAAGTACGCGTCTTTCTCTTCTTAACTGAAGCAGGAACATTGGCAAAAGTGTCTGAATCAATAGAGTCGCTTTCTTGATCGTCACTCAGTTCCGCATATGATATATTTGCTGCTTTTCTGGCTGCTGCCCTTCTTGGTCGTTTTGTTCTGGTTGTTGAAATATCATCAATAATGAATCCGCCACCAATATTACTCGTGTCTGAATCTGAGGAAGACTCGTTATCTGCTACGTCGTTTCTTGAAGGTGCCATCTGTAAGGTTCAAGGATGCTCTAAATTCTGGGTATTATTTAAATGTGTATTTGATGTGAAGAATAAGTAGGAAGATAAAGGAAAAAAAAATTGCAAAATCAAAATCAAAATCAGTATGGAAAAAAGAACAAGAAATAACGTTGTGTAGAATTTCTTGAAAAAAATGTACTCAAAACCGAAAGCCTGCACATTATGTAGTAGTAATTACATCACCATATTGGGAATTAATTAAATATATGTTTGTACCGCAATGTAGAAATGGGCATCAAGTGATATTTTTACATAACTTTCCGTCCCCTTCATCTTGTTGGTATAATTGCTTGCTGCCTTGGAAATAAGAGCAAGTATTTAGTTGACCTAATGTAGATTATAGTAATAAAAGATGTTATAGAAAGTGCGTCCCTGATCCTAAGCCGAAATTTCTTTAAGGAACATCCTGTGTTCAATTATTTCGGGAATAGTTCACAAACATTATATGGTTATCCGGTACTCATTCTAAACGTGACCATAAATCCAAAAAAATAATCGGTATTGAAGATGACTGGTATAGGATATTATTTTAAGCAAAACTTGGTGCATATTTTGTAGTAAACTTGATAAACAGATGAATAATGTAAAAATACTTGGAAGTTTAACCAGAAACTTCTTTTGCATTGTAATTAATTGAAGTAAATCAAGGCATGCTTTCATCTGGTCAACCAAGTTTGCACAAACTATGTAACTGACTAATGACCAGTTTGATACTTACTGATTCTTTGCTTAATTTTGGATTCATACAAAATTAATAATGCTAAGCATCCATTCAACAATAAACACTATAAAGAATCACTCGATCATTGATTTACGACGCTAAGAGAGACATAAGAACATTTCCTTAAATTCATTATTTGCTTTCAAGTTGTCTAAATAATATGTATACTGTAAGTCTAAATACCCGGATCAGGAACTTCTTCCAAAAATGGTTTTCTTCTAGCAGCTTCTAATAAACTAACAGGATGATTACTATCATTTTTCTTCTTTCCAAAAATTTTCTTAACTCTGGCAGACTTTGATTCTTTCTGTGGCTTTTGTTGTTTCTGTTGTTGCTGCTGTTTCTGCTCCTTATCTTGTTTCTTAGATGGATGCTCCGGAACATTTTTAGGTTGCGGAGATCTAGTTCCTTTATTTATGAAGGGAACTGCAACAATTAACCAATCATTTTCGATATATGACTTGATATTGTTAGTATCCTCAGTTGCAGTATTCAACTTGAAATATCTCTCAAATCTATCTACTTGTGATTGGATTTGCAAATAAAGTTGACCTCCTTGTCTGACTACCTCAATCTTAAAATTTTGATAACCACTCCTGTTAAAAACTTGGATCTCGTGCTGATTACTCTTGTTCAATTCTTTCACTTGAATGTCATTTCTGTTTGAATTTCGGTTATTGCCTTGACAAGAGTTTTGTGCAAATGTACCAACATTATTGAAGAGGGCATCAAATGCATTATTTGAGTTGTTGAATAAGTTCACCATTGTAACATATACTTCAAATTAAACTTCAGTAAAAACAACAAAACAACAAAATTACACTCATAATAAAAAGTTTGTCTCTACTTTGCTATTGTTATATTTATATAAAGCCTTTTCTTAATTATGTCGCTAATCCTTTTCTCACCCCGTTTACTCCTTTCTTTTCTTTTTAGGGACAACTTAAAATTCTAATGTTCTAGAACACGCTAGGTTCTTCTGTATTCTTTTTTAATTACTGAAGTGAAAAAAAGGGAATTTTATCAAAACTTAAACTGTCATTTTATTTCCAGAAATTAGTATACAATAATAGAAATCTACAAAAATGTATCAAAAATACTTTTAATGCCAAAAAAAAATATAAAGAAATTCAGAAATCTTTTCCCTTAAATAGTTCCTGCAGCAGCAGCTCTTTCAGTTCTTTCTGCATCGAAAAGGAAATCTTGATATGACTTATCAAATGTATGAACTCTAATGAAACCATCTTCTCCTCCACTACTGTAACCAGTACCATCAGGGTGAACAGCAACAGTGTTCAATGGACCGAAATGACCCTTGACACGTCCAATTTCCTCTTCAAAAATTTTATGGTAAAATCTGGCTTCAAATTTACCTTGTGATTCAGCTGTGGTTGTAACATTTCTTGCTTCTTGACCACCTCCCAAAATAACAAAGTCTTTGACCGGGGTAATGGCAGCTGTGTTCATTGGAGCATCAGCTTTGTATACTTTGAGAATTTCAAAGGTGTCAACGTCAATCAAAGTGGCGGTTTTGTCTTTTGAAGATGTGATAAAATATGATCTGTCTTCTGGGGCGAATTGGATATCGGTGATACTGACGTTTTTCTCTTCATTATGTATACCGTGGGCTTGTAAAGATGTGACTAATTTGCCTGTTTTCGAATCGTACTTAGAAACGTACCCGTTGTCATGACCAACAATGATATAATCTCCATCACCAGACCATCCCGCTACGGTGGCCTTTGACCCCTCAGATTCAGTTTCAATCACTAAAGAAGGTTCTGCTTTTTGCTGGCTTAGAGTGGCGTCATCATCGTTTATATCAAATACAGAAACAGTACCAATGTGACCCATAACTTGATCAGCAATGGCTAACAATTTTTTACCATCTGGTGAAAATGCAACTCTTCTCACTGGGGATGGAGAATCCCATGTATACACACATTGTCCATTTTCAACTTTCCACAATTTGATGGCTAAATCCCCTCCTCCAGTGGCACATAAGTGTGTTTCTGGGTCAACATCAATAGACCAAATTACCCCCTGGTGTCCTTCTAAAGTACCTAATCTTTCCCCATTTGATGAATACCAAATAGATGCTGCATTATCCTTGGCAACTGAAAATAATAAATCACCCTCTCTGTTATATTTAACTTGAGTCAAAGAACGCTCATGTCCCATCAACTTTATTGGTCTCATGGTGTTATTGTATATGTATATCTATTGTGGTGGCTCTTTACGTTGAGATTGATTTGATGAGTGAAAAAAAAAAAATACTGTTGAACTGAAAAGAAAAAATTTTACAGCTTTCTCACTGTTTTAAAAAAGTCGTGTTTACTACACAAACAATTATACTTTTGATTCCCTGTTAGTATACTACTACAGCTGAAAAACACATTAATAGGAAGAAGAAGATTACACGTTACTTATACGAACAAGTGTCAATTGAGTTGGTAAGTAATTTTTATAAAGCTTCACTGTCTCATGATCCACTCAGCATACATTTTCAATAACTACATCTTTACCATCATGGTCACCATAATCCAATTTCAATTTACGATTGAATAATTCAAACAACCACTCAAAACATAATTTGGTGGTTGCTGGGTCATATCTTCCTTTGCTGAGCTCGTCTCTAACAAATGCATGTTGAGCATCATTAATTTCAATAAAGGTCATTTCGACGTTTTTCTTTCTTAACTCGCCCCTAATCAAGTCTCTGCCTTCCAATGGGACATGATTATCTTTGCAACCAAAAATTAAAATGATTTCACCTTTAATTTCACCACATCTCTCCAATGAATCGTCGTTCTTCCCTTTTCCTAAAGACTTCGAATGGATGTCAGTGGCGAAAAAGCACACTGTAGCTTGGACTCTTGGATCCAATGCAGCTCTATATGCTAAATGGCCACCAAGGCACATACCAGTAGCACCCAATTTACCATTGCAAGTTGGTAAGCTCAATAAGTACTCTATTGTCAAATTGGTATCTTCGTCATATGACTTCAACTCTTTTTCAATCTTGTATTGGTTACCAATATCGGTACCTTCAACATCGTAAGCCAATGGCTCAGGGCCAACAAAATTATGATAACTGGATGGGCATGCAACAATAAAGCCTTGGCCAGCAATATCCTTGGCGAATCTAGAAACAGGTCCAGTAACTTGATATATTTCACTGTATACGAGGACCCCTGGGAATTTCACTTTTGGATAATTAGGAATTTTAGGATGGTAAACGTAAATACGCATAGTTGTACCATCTGCGGTTTTCACATCATGAAAGGATTCTTCGATTAACATTTTTAGTAGTACTCAATTGAATGTAAAAATGGACAATCTAGAAAAAAAGAAAGGATTGGTGAACAGAAATAGAATTGAAAAACCTACTTAGGAAAAAAAAGGGGGTGCTTTGCTATCGGGCCAATGTGTGCGATTAATTTCGTGGAAAATTCACTCTATTTTTACTAATTGTTGTGTAAAATGATATCAAAATCTATTTAAAAGAAAATATCAATTGTTATTCTTATTCTTTTTTATTACTTCATCATCTATATAAACTTTATGAAAACGGCGGGCTCTGACAATCATTTCTTCTGAGCCTTTGCCAAAGCTTCAGCTGCTTTTCTGGCATCAGCTGACCAATTGAAATATTTGTTAGTATTAAACTCTACAACTAATGAGAAAAAAAAAATTTCAAAATACAGAAAACTCTGAATCCTTAATTCAAATGCTTACATACCTGCTGCTTGTTTGGCTCTCATCTTTTCAGCATCGGTTTCCATTCTCTTATTTTTATCGCCCTGCTTCTGAGCTTTTTGTGCTTCCTGTTGTTTTTTTAAATTTTTAGCTCTAGCTAATTCTCTTTGGTTTCCTCTTGCCATTTCAAAGTATTTCTCTTGCTAATAAGGGTGGTACTAGATAAAAATCAACAACTAATTATATCTCCTTGTTCAGTAAAGAAAAGGGTTTAATTCTTTCTTATAAATGCTTATTTATAGTATTGGAAGTGAAATTCAACACTGACCCAAATTGGGAGGGACTTGTTCAATAAGGTTTCGAGTTAGTAAAAAGAAAATAGTACTTGAGATGAAAAGTCACCAGAAAAAATAAAAAATAAATCTGTTTGTTAAACAGTGTGTGTGTATGTTTCTATCTGTTCTGGAACATGCGCGACTCTCTTTGTTGCGATCTGACCATGAACAGAATAGTAACTATAATTTACATATTTTGATATTAACTCTAAATACGCTACTCAAATTATTAAACATGAAGAGAATAAGACTATAACCATTATTGTTCTTTCAAGTCAGTTATGATTCCACGATCAACTTTTGGATCATAAGGTTTTATCAAGAATTTGGAAAATTTCTTCAAATTCTCTACACCTCTGATTTCAGAACCTAACAAAGGCATTTTCACCAAATGGTAATCTTCATATAACTCGGCCATTTGGTCCAAATATTTCTTTTGCATTTTCCATCTAGCCACACATCTCTTACATGGGTTTTCGTCATCATCTGCGAACAACAATTGATTAACCACAATTGAGTTCACGTCCATTTGGTAAGACATCAATTCTTGGATCATTCTTTCAGTTTCATAAAGCGAAAGAAATTCGGAGATACAAACACACACAAAAGTCGTCAAATCAGGGTTGGTAAATTGCTCATTGACTTCCTCGACATTTTTCTGCACTTCGTTCAACTTGGCAAACATATCCTGTTGTCCTTGGCCACCCCCGCCAAGCATACTCATCATTGGGCCCAATTTCCCTGACAACTGTTGGAATTTACCTAATAATTTTTGTAATGTTGATGGTAATTGCAAGAAACGTAATGTGTGTCCAGTTGGGGCAGTATCGAAGATAATTGTTCTGTAAGAAATCTTGTCTTTAGAATCATCCAGCTCGTTCACTTTTTGGTTTTTGATGTGTTTCAAAACTTCCATAAAAGACAAGGCTTCGTCAATACCTGGAATCGACCCAGTCATATCATTCATAATACTTTTCAATGGATCATTTGGATCGTTATTGTATTGTTGAGCTTGCTGTTGCAAATCACTCATGGCAGCTTCAGGATCGATTTCCATACATGACAAGTTGGACAAACCTTCAACTTTTCTTGCGTCTTTTCCAAATTTTTGGCAAAATGCGTCTGATAAGTTATGGGCTGGATCGGTTGAAATCAACAAAAATTCATCGTTTGGGTGTTGCAAAGCCAATTGAACTGCAATAGATGATGACGTGGTGGTTTTACCAACACCACCTTTCCCACCAACAAAGATCCACTTTAAGGTATCTTGTTTAATTAATTCTTCCAAAGAAGGTTCTAACTCAAAGTCCATATTGAGATGTGCTTTTGAAATGCAAATGATGTAGTTGATTGAATTTCTAATTGGACTCACTCTTTCATTTTTTTTTTTTTCAGAATAAAGGCGACAACTCAAAGAAAATCACAGGTGGCCAACGCCCACGACGACAGAACAAAAATAATTTAGCAGTTTTATTTCCACGACATTCTTTATGTCGCATGTTACTTTTCATCAACAGTGCATCTGCACTTTTACTATCCAACCTAGTATGGGATGTAAGAGCTAGTTGGAGCAATATAATGGTTCAGGGATCTGCTGTACTTCATATATTGAGTGAAATCATCCGTTGAGTTGTTGTAATCTATTAAATGTCTCTACTAAGGTCCTCTAATCAAATAGAGGGAGCTGGAATACATTTGCCACTTTATAATCTGATTAAAAAAACAGCTTATATAATGTAATGCCTATTTCTTGAACCATTTTGATCCTTCTAATAAACAATTTGGCATCCATTACAGTATATGAAATGATCGACCAGTTGCTGAATCCAAACTCCTTAGATAAATTAAGGGCGTGTACTTTGCACAAAACCTACTGGCTTTATATTTGAAATGGATGGAAGAAAAAAAAAATAATGAAAACAAAAACACAATCAACAAAAGTACTACCAACACAACAACAATCTTTTTTTTTTCCTCCATCAATCCTATTTTTTTTTTTTTTGCATCCATTAGACTATGTCTGAAAGAGAGAAAAAGAAGTTACTGACTAAATTACAGTCTTTATTTAATGGGATTTATAAGATCGAAGATAATGGTTATTTAATTCATCCTACTTTCCAAACATTGCCATTGAGATCAGGCACTGACTATTATAAGGTTGTACAAAATCCCCTTTCACTTCACGCTGTGGGCAGAAAATTGAAAAACTTGAAATATGCAGATGCTCAAGAATTCATTAATGACTTGGCTTTAATTTCGTGGAATGCTAGGTTCTATAATCATTCAAAATCTGTTATTTATCGACAAGCACAGATTTTGAAACAATACATCACCGATGTGGTAATTCCGAAATTGAAGAATGACAAAGCAGTTCCGAATGGGCACTCTTTGATATATCCTCATATTGGAGACTTGCCAGATGATAGAGATAACGATGAATTACTGGGATTTTCTTTTGAGAAAGGAGAGTCGACTCCCGGCCCAAGTGGGGCATCAAACGCTGGCTCCAGAAGAGATGAGTTTGAAATGAGTGCAACTCCTCAAGCAGATTCAATGGTGGCATTATCAAAACCTTTGGTGTCAACTGGATACACTAGACTGTCGTTCACAACTCCTAGTCGTCCCACGAGACAAAAGCACAAGGATAATCAAATTGAAAGTGGCATTAGAAGAGGTCGTCCACCAATTATTGATAAACCATTTGAAACCCGTATCAAATTAATCTTGAAAGGGTTTAAGAAATTGCGTGACAATAATGGTCACCCATTAACCAAACACTTTGAGAAGCTTCCAGATATAAAAACCCATGGCGACTATTATGAAAGGATTGCTGCACCTATTAGTTTGAATGAGATCAGAATCAAGGTTAGAAGTAGAAAATATTCATCAGTGGAATTGTTCATTAATGATTTGGATTTGATGTTTGCTAATGCCCAGCTTTATTATGAAAATGATCCTTACAGTGAAGAGTTTTTGGACTCGCAACAATTTAAAAAAGAAGCCCATCTTGTAATTCAAACGGAATTGAGTAAGTCAGATAAAGAAATTATACTTGCTACTTCTTCTTCCAGTGATGGTGTTTTGCGGTTCCCATTAGAAGTCTTGGAAGTTGACGGGTATACTTACAAAATTGGTAATTGGGTGTTGATGAAAAACCCAGCCGACCCAGAGAGACCGATAGTAGGTCAAATTTTCCGTATGTGGTCCACAGAAGATGGAAAAAGGTATGTGAACATGTGTTGGTATTACCGCCCAGAACAGACTTGTCATGCTGTAGACCGTTTGTTTTTCTTAAATGAAGTTTGCAAAACAGGTCAATATAGAGATCATTTGGTTGATGATATTGTTGGTCCCTGTTATGTTATATTTTTAACTAGATACCAAAAGGGTGACTTACCTGAAGGTGTTATACCGGAATCTGCACCGTGGTTTATTTGCGAATTCAGATATAATGAGAACACACATGTATTCAATCGTATTAGAACTTGGAAAGCATGTTTACCAGATGAAGTCAGAGAAGATCCTGAACAGCCTTTGATTCCATTGAAGGAGACAAGAAAGTTGATCAAATATGAATCTCCAATTAAAGGATTGTTAGCTCCGGATGCTTATAAAGGTATGGAAATCCCCGATGCCATCCCTGGTACAGCTAATTCGCCACCCGTGTCAGGGTCTGTGTATATTGGTGCACCATTGCCAAACGATGATTTGGGTCAATATATTTCTAGTCAGAATGTTGATGCTGTTCCGGAACACGATGAAACGAAAAGTGGTCGTCGTGCATTCTTATTCACGCCCATTTCACAATTAAAAGGTGGTGGTGGTTCCACAAATACGGTGTATGCAACTGGTCCGGCAGTACCTCATGGGACTATCAGTCATGTACCAGCAAAACCTATTGCCGATATCCCTGGTTTGACGCCTCTGGTGGCGCGTAATACCAATATTTTAATCAATCGCGAAGAAAAGCATCAGTTACCAGGAAGTTATAAACTGTTACAAGAGCAAATTCAAGAAAATCAAGCTAAAAAGCAACAAGAACAACAGTTGCAACAATTACAACAACAGCAGCATCAGCAATTGTACAAAAAGACATCTACACCAACACCTACAAGTATTGCGCCAACTGGGACTACTTACCATACGTCGATGTCAACATATTCGAACCTTTTGGTTGGAGGTACTCTTGCTTATGGGTTGAATGAAAGTATAGGAGAATTGGGTCAATTTGTAAATAAGAAAAGAAAAATTGGTAATAATGGAAAACAGGATGAAGAAATCTTATTCTACAGAGCTCCACCACTCAAACTTGTGGGAAACAAAATTATTACCAATTCGAATGTTGAATTGGGGCATTCAGCTACCTATTTAGCTTGGAAATTGAAACAAAATAAATCAAATTGATGTCTTCTTCCATTTAAACTATGTATAGCTGTAGTATTTTGATAGGAATTTTGTGTTGTGTATATTAAACTCAGATAATTAAATTTAATGTATAATTATGAAATCTTTTTGTAGGGCCAAACCAAAACGAAAAAAAATGTTCCCGATATAGGCAGAAAAAAAAACATAAACTAGAACGACAAAACACACAAGATAAAAATGAATAGGGTGCTACACTTGTTATTATAAAAACACACACATATATCCCAATTTCTCATAAATGAATAAACAATTAAAAGAATTTCAAGAATACCTACCCAAGTGTCGGAAGATTATTGCATTAGTGGGGGCCGGACTTTCTGCTTCTTCAGGGTTACCTACCTTTAGGGGTTCACAAGGTTTATGGAAAAATTTCAATATGATAGATTTAGCTACTCCAGACGCATTTTACATTGATCCAGGATTAGTTTGGCAGTTTTATTCATGGAGACGATATGGGGCATTACGTGCCAAGCCAAACAAGGGTCATTATGCCTTGAGCAAATTATCCCATAAGTTTAACTCAGATGAATATATCACTATTACACAAAATGTTGATGGATTACTGAGTCGAAGTGGACATAATCTCGATAGTTTATATGAGATTCATGGATCATTATTTGATTTGAAATGTACTAGTTTTATGTGTAATTATGTTGATCATAATAATTTCAAACAACCATTAACTAAAGCATTGGAAGATACTGAATTTGAATATAGCAATTTGAGTACCAGAAAACGTACTTTTGGTGATAGTGACGGCAATGACGGGGTTGATATTTCATTGTCACCTCAGTTTAACCCAGTGAAAACAATTCTGGAAAAAGATCTACCTTCATGTCCTGTATGTCATGACTTGTTGCGACCAGGAGTAGTTTGGTTTGGCGAATCATTACCTTTGAATTTGATTACTGAAATTGATAGTTTCGTTGAGCTGGACCCATCAGTTGATTTGATTTTAGTCATTGGAACAAGTGGTACAGTGTATCCTGCCAATAGTTATGTCGAAAGAGTGAGGTTGAAAGGGGGGAAAGTTGCGATATTTAATACTGATATTGAGGACAACATTCTAAATGGCAAAGTCGAAGATACTTGGGGGTTTAAAGGTGATGCAGCTGAGTTATTACCTATTGCATTAAAGCCATTGATTGGTGATATATAAGAGAAACCGATATATTATGAAGTTTATGTATATTATAAAACAAGCTATATCAAAGAAAAGAACAAAAAATTAATAACAAACTGAGACCCCTAATTTAAACACAAATGGTCGTCTATTTAAATGAATCCAGAACCAAGAAGTAAACCCAAAATTATAAGAAGTGAACAGAAAGGGGACCAACTCATCTCAGAATTGATAAGTGATTAATGAAATTCAGCTAAAGCTGTGATATACCAAAAAGCAAAAAAAAAAGAAAGAAAAAGAGCAAACCCTAATGGTTTCAATTTCTGTGATCTATCCCTATGACGTTCTGATTAAAAATTTATGTGTTAATTATTGAATTTTTAAATTGTCCAGTATAAAGCTTAACTTAGATCTGATTTATATCAAATAATGAATCGAAAATCAAAGCATCGTCAAAATTCTTAAACAGTGCTTCCAAAACCGTTTGTGGGAAGGATGAATTAGTGGTTTCTGTTGACAAATCATATGTTAATTTATTATCAATGTCCGTGAAGTTAAATGAAGAGCTGTTATCATTGTTTTCGTCTCTAAAGTTTATTATTTTGGTATTTTTTAATGCCGTCTCAGATGATATTGATGATGATATGAATGGTTTATAAAATGGATTTCTAACTTTAGGTTTTGAAATTGAGGAGAATTTGCAATTGCTCTTGGATTTAGTTTTGAGTTTAGCTATTGTGTCAATAGATGCAATTGTAACTGATGGTTTCATTAAAGGGGATCTTTCATAAGGCTTTGAAATGCGTTGTTTTGTTGTTGTGGTAGTGGTATTGGTATTGGTTTTATTAGTTGTATAGTCATTATTTTTGAACGAACCATTAATTGCATTATTATTAAGATGAAATAATTCCAGTTGCTTGGTTGTAAGTCCCATTGATGAGCCATGACTAAAATCTGCAAAAGCTTGTAATGGTGAAGTCAACACGTTTGTAGGATTTGTAGCTATTGGTTCACTTTTACTGTCGGGTATATTTTGAGGCAAGGAATCAGTTATATCGTACCAACTCGAAGATTCATAATCAAGTTCCGGGTGTAAATCATTATTGGAGTATGAGAATAAACTTGGAATTTCATTTGCAACTTCTGTTATTGTTGTTGAAGAGGTGTCATTAATGTCGGGAAGAGCATCTTCTGAAGTAGTTGAATAAAAGAATTCCATGAGTGAAGTATCGAAATCAGTATTAGTTTCTTCGAAAACAGCTGTAGTGGCCATATTTGAGCTTTGTTGAATCATATGTAAATTATGGAGTTATAATAATAGTATTGATGATGTTGAAACTAATTATAATAAAATAATAATATGGGAAATAATATAACACAAAGTACCAATCTCAAATTCTTAATAACTTTATTTGAATAAGAAAAGTTAAATATATAAAAGATAAAGAATAAAGATTGAAAGGAAAGAAGAAAGAAAAACGAAACTCAAGAAGTAATGTTAATATTCTGAATTGATTTTTTTTTTCTTTTGGGTGCAATTTTATATCATATTTATACTGGCAAAGAATATTTAATAAACTACAAATCAAATTTCTTAAATTTTAAAATTTTGCTTAAAAGCTTCTGAAACAGGTGGTGGTGAATGATGCTTATGCTCTTGTTATTGTTGTTATTGTTGTTGTTGTTGATTTAGTGTATTTAATATTTTTTATTTTTCTTTAGTAGTAGAATGGCTTATAATTCGTGCAGCTATTGTTGAATATTATCTTTTTAGTGTATGTAAAATGAACTAATAACCCACAAAGAATATTCTTGATTCCTTATGCGGAAATATGTATGTGTCAAACACAAATTATCTTCATTAAAAGGTATAAAAAAAGAGATACCAGAAATCAAGATTCAGGTTGAAATGTATACCGTGATGTTAGAATTGTGGTAAACAAATAAACAAATAAACTTATAATTAGAAATAAACTACAATTGATAGAAAAAGTTGAAGGAATAATCGACAATGACAGTGCATTCCACTCCCCGAACATAAAATTGAATGATTATTAAAAGGTGGTTAGTGAGAACATTTTTGGAGACATAGTAGTTTTTTGTCTTTTTTTTCTCTGTACTGTTTAAGGTTGAATTGGTAACCCTCGATGTTGAAGAAAGTTAAGAAAACAAGCATAAATCAGAAGCTGTATAAAGTAAAACAAGCAAGAAAAAGAGAGGATTTTGTTACAATATCTTATTTAAAGATCTCCTCCTGATTTGAACACATCTTCATCAACCCACCCCTCTTTTGTTAATTGGTTGATTATCGCTGTTGGTTGTTATTCCGTTGTTGTTTTGTTATTATCTTTGCACGCCACCTGAATGCTTGCATTGCATCTATGCTGTACAATAAAAGATACAAAAAAGGCGGTGTTCATATTGCGCTGACAACCTGTTAAAATACCAGAGAGCTTGCGGACAACGGAAGAAAAGAAAAATGTAAACTTGGAAAAAAAAAATAGGTATTGTTTTAACCTTCTTTGAAATTCGAACCTTAAAGTTAATGACCTTATATGATAAACTGTTGCCGGACTTGTTCAAATTCAACTCATAACCCTGGCAACTGTTAACGAGATATCAACAAAAAGGTAACTTATTAATCAAGGTTATGCAACTAGAAAAAAATAATAAATAACTAGAATATAGACCTTCACGTGGGTACTTTCCCAATTATACTGTGTTTATTCAATTATTGGAGTTCACCGAAGATTATATCTTTTAGCATTTTTTTTGGAGAGATTCAGAATGTGGGGAAAGCAGTGGTCAAACGATGATAACCCGTATTAATATTATCTAATTATATAGTGGCACAGAAAAAAAAATAATAAGCAAAATAATATTGATGTTGCAGTATTACGAAGCTCTGGTAATGGAACTTACATATCTTTATTGTTTGATAATGATTGGACAAAATTATAGGATGTTATTACACCATAGAGTAATGCAAATATATATGCCCGAGGAAGAAGTAATAGCAAGATAAGAATAGACTACAATAAAGGATTTGTAGGTGGAACTGTATAGCCACGGTTTGTCAGTGGCTATAGTAGAATGGAAATGATAACATTAGAATGTGTAAGCACCAGCAAGTGGGAAAAAAATGAATATGACACAAAATGCACCAAGAACTAAAATTGCAACAACAAAACAAATCGCCACAAAATCATCTGCATTATTATTATCCGTGGTACTTTTTTTGCAATACCTTAATATATGATGTATGTATAGAATTATATCAACAGCAATTTATTCATTTTTTTAATCCTCTTTTTCATTAATTAAGGAAAAGTTAAAAGCTTCAGATGTTATGTAACAGCGAAATTAACGTATTTTATATTTATCACATACACAACTTTTGTCTTTTCTTTTATTTTCTTTTTTTTTTTTGAGTCAAGATAAGGGTAGAGATCAAACCAATCAAATAGCATTCTCCCTTTATGTTTATGGGAACTTTATTTTATTGCCATGTTTAGTCTTTCAATTGGAGATTAAATATTAACAACCTTATTTTATTGTGTTAAATTAAACTCTTTGATTTGTGTATTGAAAAGAAAGTTACGTGGCTAGAGAGATTTAATCGTAGTTTAAAGTTTTTCAAACAATTAAACTACTGATGTTGTAATAATATCTTTAGTGAGAAGAAACAATAAAGGAGATTAAAAACTTTGAAAACTAGTTTACATATTAAGGGAATAAAAGGGGGTGGAGTGAATGGCTGGTGGTTTTAGTGGTGGGATTTTTAGTCATTTGAAAAATGTGGAGTTGGAATCCAGGAACGTGGTATTTTTTTAGTTTTGCAATATTGTTCTCACTCCTCATTAAAATAAACCATTATTCTACGGAATAGTTATTATCCTATTTCCAAGCATTGTGCAATGTGTATATGTGTTGGGGTTTTCATTGCTTGCGGTAAAGCAACGTATGTATCTGTCCAGTCGTGTGCCAGTGTTGCTCTTATTTCCTTGTTCGGGCTATAATGATCTAAATTGGAACTCAACATTTAAATTCCACATTACTTGTTTTAGTATTTTATTGATCGGTCTTAATATTGTTCAAAATATTTATCCCTTTGGGTTTTCGTTGAAGTTTCTTATTTTTGGCGGAAGGTTGCAAATGAAATGAATTGTCAAACTATGATTCATTGTGAAATGAAAAGAAATTCACTATTCATCAATGAAAGAAATGGCACATGACTACATTGAATAAATGGCCACAATAAACCCAGAGTAGTTATCTCCTTTGAAAAAAATTTGTAGAGTTTATACATTATAGTCCTTGGATTTATTTCTTCGGTTATTTTCTAGTTCACCTGAATCTAATATTATCAATGATCTCAGAATCTATTGATTCTTTTTAGTAATCTACTAAATTTCTACTTATCCTATTGTTATATTTTTGTATAGGATATACAGATCTATAATGTTCTATATTGATTAGATAGATTTAGTATTCCTTTCTATATGAACGTCTTATTTCTTTTAGTCTCATCTTTTTTTTTTTCTTTTTGTTTCATATTTTATTCTGTTGTTTTGTGGATTGTTTAGCAAGATTGATTCAAGTAGATTAATTTTCTTGTTGATTCAGTTTTTTCTTGGTTTTCGAACAACACTATCTAAGAACAAGTTGTAAATCCAACTAGTTCAATTGTTACTTGTTTTACTTAATTTTCAGTAGGTTCTTTTCAAAATTTCACTTGACAGGTCGTACTAAATTGTATACCAAGCTATTCCAAGGTTATTCTGTTATAAGGCAAGTGTACAATCTACTTTTTTGTGTTGATACTAATCTATAAAGTGTGGAGGACTCCTGTTTGAACTTTTTGTGTTATTAGTGTTTTGTTGATTTAGTTTCTGATCTATATTCTAAAGCTCTTAGTATTGAATTATTGGTATTGCCCCCTTCTATTGTTTATACCGGAACAAAGAGAATTCCTTTTTATTAGATAGAGAAGAGGAGTCAGTACTAACAATAGACAATTAATCAATTGTAATGAATTTCAAGCATAGATAGGAAATTCGTATATAGTTTTCATTGAATCTCGTAGATTATTATTTTTTTTACACTTGTTTAACTGTGTTCATTGTGAATGTTTGGCTATTACGACAAAAGTGGCAAAAGTTTGCATTTACACTACAGATTTGAAATTGGAAGGAGAAGGAGAAACTAAACTTAAAAGAACTAAAATGGCTGTATAATAATACTCCTCACAACAATAGACGCATGTATCTAAATCTTTATGATTACTTACTTTGAAGGAGTTTCAAAAAAGGGAGATAACAAATTCAAAATAATCACAGAAAGTGATACTGGCACCAGTAGTGGTAATGACAATTTGATATGGTACATGTTACAATATTATTCTGTCACCAACTGTGATATAAAGTTTAGACGTTTCTCAGCAGTTTAAGATGTAAAAGAATTAAACTCAAAAAAAAAAAAAGGTGGGAAAAGCAAGTATTAGAGATATATTCTTTAAGGGGATATAGTGTACCTATGGTCTCTCAGCCTTTGTCTTTCCTACATCAAACTATTTTGCTCCATTTGTGATTTTTGTTTTTGATTTAAACCACAATTTAAAATGCATATTCAACTTTGTTTGATTAGCATTGTTTCAGTATATGCTTTTATTGCAAAATATACCATCTACTAATTACTTCAGCTCGTTTAAAGCTTGATATTATCTGAAATAATTAAAAAGAAAAAGACTTAATTTAACACTTGGGTGACCGATTTGATATTACGAACAATCACAAATAATAAACATTTAATAACACATTCTTAAATTTTGATTCTTCTATTCTCCAATTCAATAAAGACTGTTTTTTATTTTTTGCATTTTCAATGTGTTTATTGTTTAATTCAATTTTAAGCGATACCCAATACAATTTAATTGTTCATACGGACCAATTGTTTGGTAAATGAAATTTTTCATTTTAATTTCAGGTAGCTCAATGAATACCTTGAATTATTCGAAAAATTTAACAGTTTCCATTGTAGACAACTTGTTGTGTTGTTGACGAAAGCTCCAAGATTTTGAAAAAAAAAAACCAAAACAGAAAAAGTAATGAATGTACTACCATTGTGTTGGGAAATGTTGATTTCACAACCAGAAAACCACACTTCTGATGAAATCCATTTATTATTTTTCTTTCGCCTTGATATTGAAATGCATTAACTATTGATGATTTAAATTCCAGCTCATGAGTTTGTGTTAGAAGCTCAAATGTAGTATCGGGTATTCTTACATCGTTGTCAACCACATTCTAAGCATTACCTAAATTATCATTCCCAAATTGTTCAAAATGCAACTTGAACACCGATATGTTCTCGAGTCTTCATCATCTACATTGCATGCATTCATTTTACAAAAAAATATATGTATATTGAAAAGTAGAACATTAGAAATTATGCAACAACATCACAAACAATTTACAAATATGCTACTAATCTGTTAGCATGAATATCTCATGGGCTTGTATAGAATCTTAATTTCATTAGTTCCTTCCAACCCAAAAAAAAAGAATGTAATAAAATTAGGTTGTCTGTCACTGACATTATTCCAATATGATAAACATCTCTGTTGTAGTCTCATAATTTGTATCGAGGTTGTCTTAACAAAAAGTTTTCAATCTATCATCAGACCTTTATATTTCCACGTCAATTCTAGCTTAAATTTTATACTTTTGCAGAAACAGATTAATCTTAAAAACTTTTTCCATAATTAACAAATGAAATAAAACGGATTTAGTTTAATTCAATTAAATTGCTTCTGTTGCTAATTACTTTTGTTTATGTCTATTTTGTATTTTTTGGTGTCCTCGGTTTGTTTGTCCTCGGCTTAACCACGTAACAACTCTTCGTCATATTCATCTTGCATAACACGTTGAGGTGCACTTGTAGCTTCTGGTGGCAATCCAACTTGAATATTTGCATCCATTAGTAATTGAGTATATACCCACAACTTTCTTTTCATTTTGATATTTGAAGTCAATTGATTAGCCAAAACTTTGTTAATTTTGTATGCTGTGTTTAATTGATTCGCCAATTTGTCATGTAGTGTTTTCAAAGTTTCCAAATCCAGTATCTTATCAATATCATCGTCATTTTGATCATTTTCATGTCTAATATAATCATGTGCTAGTTTCTTGGTGTCATTAGATAAACGTTCCAATACTGGGTTACTCATAACTCTAGGAAATTTTTTGTTTGGTTTTTCATGTTGCAATTGTTTTCTAACTACATTGATGACTGAATTATTGTCATCTGATCTCGGTATTAAACCATCAACTTCATCTTCGTCTTCAATTTCATCATTGGCACGAACAGATGTTAAAGAATTTATAAATTGTTTGTATCTAGAATTTGCCAACTGATACTGTTTCAAATCAAATGGTAATGCTTCAAGCTGTTTATCTAAATCGTCATCTTTGTTATGTTCCTCTAGTTTGTCGGTTTCTCCAGCTCTTATAACATCTAAAAACTCATTTGTGAACCACCATGGTTTTTGTATTTCATAATCTTGTTCAATGATTCTTAAATAATCTTCCTCACTTAAATCTTCAACATTTACCCCAAGTTCAATTTGACCCTTTCTAGCTTTATCTTTCAATAAGTTCAATTGATCTTTAACACTATGTAAATCGTGCACTGCCTTGACATGTTTGGTCAATGCATCTGAACGAGTAAAATGTTTTTCACATTCAGGAACGGGACAGAAATATGGTTTTTCTCCAGTATGAGTACGACAATGAGATATCAAAGCAAATCTACTTGGTTGATCTAGTCCATATCTAGCACAATTCTCCCAATAACATATGTATTTCGTATTTGATCCCGGTGGAAGTTGTGCAATATGTTTACTGTTCAAATGATTGACTAATGATGTCAAATTGTTGTATGTGTTTTCAGTACAATCACTCCATCGACAAATGAAACCAGTATTAACAGTTTGAGATCCTTCAGGTTTAACAATGTGACTTGCATTGTTGATCTCTGGTTGGGTGTGTGGTTCACTCTCGTTTGGATTGCTCATGCTTGTGTGATTAATTATGGCTTGGTGTTTATGATTTGTATTATCGAAAACTCTTTCAATATGTTGACCACCACCACTCACTCGCTCAAAAAAAGACAATCTGAAAAAAAAAAATAAAAACGGAAATATCAATAATTGATTTTCTTACACTACCCAACAAAGATACATTTCCACACTAGTTGATGTTAGCATATAGAAAGCTGTAAATTATCTCTTCTTATTTACATTTATTTAATTCATCTATTAATCGAGAACCTCTAAATATCTATTACAAAAGTTCGTCTAATCTAGCAGCTGGATTCGATTCAATGAAATCTAACGAAACCTTATGACCCAATAATTCTCTAATATTAGAAACACCGTATTTGATCATAGTTGGTCTTTCCAAAGAAAGACCCCAACCCAATACTCTCAAATTCTTAGGTAATCCCATTGATTCTAACATCTCTGGTCTGAACATACCAGAATTACCAATTTCAACCCATTTCTTCAACCCCTTGTGGTAAGCGAAAATTTCCAACGATGGTTCAGTATATGGATTATATGCTGCTTTGAATCTTAAATTATCAACACCCATCTTACCAAAGAAATCTTCCATAAATCCAATTAAATCACCCAAAGTAATGTCATACCCAGCAAGAACCCCTTCGACTTGATGGAATTCAGCCAAATGAGTAGCATCAACAGCTTCATTTCTGAAAACTCTATCGATGGAAAACAATCTGGTTGGTTTAGGGTCTTGAGCTAACTTATGTAACATGGCAGCAGAGATAGCAGTTGTGTGGGTTCTCAAAACCATTCTCAATGATTCTTCTGCTTTCCAAGGGTATCTGTAACCAATAGAACCATATTTACCTTCTTGGTGTACTTGTTTAATGTTTTCCCAATATTGTTTATCTTCTGGTTCGCCAGCTTTTTTGGGATCTTTCAAGTAGAAAGTATCTTGTAAATCTCTAGCAGGATGTTGTTGAGGGACGAATAAAGTATCAAAATTCCAAAACCCTGTTTCCACGTATTGGTTTGATGGCATTTCGGTGAATCCCATTGAGAAAAAAATTTGTCTAAATTCTTCTCTAACTTTGTTTAATGGATGTAAGGCACCAGAGTTTGGATAAACCCCTTCAGAATTGAAATTATATGGTTTGAATTGGGCATCCTTCCAAGTGTGGTTCAACACCATATCAGATGTAATATCGGTTTCTAAATTCACAATTTCAAGAGCAAATTTTGGACCTTTTTCAATTTTGTAACCAACGATTTTGGTCAAAGTGATCAATTTTCTTTTTTTCAATTCAGTTAATTCCTTCTTGTCATTAAGGGTTCCGGTTTCACTAATAGTTTTCAACTCGTTTAATACAACATCTTCAGGTAATTTTTCAACTTGTGCAATCAATTTATCACCATCTTTACTCAACCATTTGTTCTTGAATGCCTTACCTTGACCAACAGCTCCCATTGGACCTAATTTTTCTTTCAATTGAGAAATCGTCAATCCTTCTAAAGCTTTCAAAACTTCATCGACAACTTGAACTTCTGGGGTGGCACCAGCTTTGAGATATTGTTCGGCTTCTTTGGTTAATACCCATCTATCAGTTTCAATTTTGGAGAAAACAATCATTTCTTTGGCCCAAAGAGATGTTAAATTGGCTTGTAAAGTACTGACATCTATTTTCGATAACTCGGGTGATTTAAGAGTGTTTTCAATAACTCCATTGTTATCATCCACAAGTTTTAATATTTGTAGGTGCAAGTCAGACATAGTGGAATGGTTTGTATGTGATGTATGTATGGTGTATAGTCTATGTTAAGCTCTTGTCAAATGATTCATCTTTTTTTTTTCTTCTAATTTTTCACTGTTCGAAGTCCAATGCCAAACGACAAAGGGAAAAAAAATTTTTGTTAGATTGTTAGACTGTTTGAGCAATGTTACACGACTAGATTGTGTGCATAGTCATGCAGGTGGGAAATCTGAAAAGTTGGAATCTGTTATCCTAAAATATCTCAAGCAAACCAATATCTGTGATATGAAATATTGAAAAACAATAGGGTATTGATTGCTATTGTATTGTTAGCCGATACTCTATAAGTAAATCTTATGGGCTGACTTTCGTTGATAACTTTTCAGTATTGCCCCGTTTTCGTATCGTTTGAACTTTACGAATGACACTAATAAGTATTGGAATCTGAAAATAGAATGGATAATTACTTTTGTAAGGAGGAAATTTCCAATTATACTTTTGAGTTTGTTTTTTTCAAGAATTCGGTAGTTGTTGTCGTAAGTCTATGTTAAATTTTGAAACTCAATCTATTGTATGATAGTTTATATTTTTCTTGCTAAACTGTTATAATGGTCAATTGTTCCTCATTTTGGTTATGTAGCAAAACGAGGCTTTGAAGGTTGCGATTGTTTATGCCAGCTGATATTCAGCAATGATATGTCTTGTTTGCTACAAATCGTCAATAACATAAGGATCATGGAAATCTAGTTTGGCAAAGGTTGCGGTGCCCGAGGTTTAGATCTGCCTCCTTTAGGTCATCGTGCTTAAAATAGAGTAAGGGGAAGAGAGGCGATAATTGGTTCATTTAAATGAAACCCGATTTTACTCGGTTACTTTCACAACCGTTCCAAAAAGTTCTATTGTTATGGATATTTTTATTAGTGGGGAGAGAGAGAAAGAGAGGCTAAGCAGAAAACGTGAGTACCCTTTGTTAAAGAGTCACGCACTTGGTTACTAAGAAATATTATTGCGGTCTATTAAGACTTTACTAATAAAAATAGCAATCATAAATCCCAAAAAAAACAAAGTAATAATAATACTAATAGTAGTTACAATAGAAACTGTATAATTACATAACCATAAAATAAACTAGACAACAACAACAACAACAACTACAACGAGTATTTAAACCAATTCAATTCCCCCCAAGTAGTCTCTTTTTTTTTTTGGTTCTCTCTTTTCTATTTTATAATCACTTCTTTTTTTATTTCTTTCAAGTACATTTTACTATCAAAATGCCATTCACGTGTTCCGATATCATTAAAATCATTGTTGCTATTATCTTACCACCATTAGGTGTCTTTTTGGAAAGAGGATGTTCCTCATCATTGTTTATTAATATTCTTTTGACTATTTTGGGTTATATTCCAGGTATCATTCACGCATTGTACGTCATTCTAAAGTACTAGCGGTCATATAACAAGGTAAATGTATTGCACAATTTAGCAGCAGTACGGTTAACAATTGTGACGATGAAAAAGGCACATTGCTTTTCTTTATTATTTAAATGAATTAAGTTTTCTTTTTTATAATGTCTACATATTTTTATTTAATGTTAATGGATAGTTTTTTATTTGTTTTAAAGTCACTATGCTGGTATTGTGTTGTAGAGATTGAGCTCCTATATTCCTAATATAAATATATCTCAAGAAAACTCTTATTAAAAGATTTTATATTTTGAGCAACTTAATTTTTTGGATACTTGCTTAATTTTTCATCCTAAGTATTGATTTCGTGAGTTTCAAAGTCTTCAGTTCTCTTTGTTTTCTTTTCAAGCACTCTTTTGTTTGTAAAAACTGGAATATATTTGTAATTTATAATGCCAAGAGTTTCTTTGACGGGTGATCTTTGCTCTACAGGTTTGTAAAGTTGTAAAGCTTTTCTGTTGGTTGAAGTTCTACACGCGAAGGAGAATTTCCCAAAATCTTGTTTTGAACAAGCAAACCACAGTTATCAAACATACTGTTCGAATTACCGCCTTTAGCTCATTATTTGTTTGTTTTGGTTTTAAGAAGATTTGCAAAGTAAAAAAATTGTTAGGGTGGGACTAGTTTGGAATTTTGGGATTTTGACATTTTTTTGTGAGACATTCTGGGGCGATCAGAAACATTGAAATCTCTGTCAATATTTGGTATCAGTATCTTGTGGAACTTGCATTTTTTTTGTCAATGAACACCTGCCAACAATAATGCTTTTTTTATATTATTGGTATCAAGCTATACATTGTGTTAGCAGTTTCAATTGTATATGGTTTATTGATGGGGATTGAATAAGTGATTCACAATTTATAGGGTGTTTCGAGTGAACTTCTCCTTGATCTTTCTTTTTTTTTTTCCTTTGTTTCTGTCACTGTGTTTCATGCAAGTATTTTAATATTAGATTGGGAAATTTATATTCCAAATTCGCGTTGAGAGAGAAAACAAAAACATTTGAGATTTGGTTGCAAATCTTTATTTGTATTTTATTCAATGTTCTAAAGTATATACACCAAGAAGTTAGATACCAATGAATGGTAGATTACTCTAGGTAGACTAGAATTGTTTTCAAAGTTTTGCCTTGTTATTTCCTATTTTTCCATATTGAAAGCGAAAAATATTGCCAGCTGATTTGGTGACTTCTTCACACCAGAACTATCTCAGGTTATACAAGAAAGTAATCTTTTGATACATTCTAATTCACATTAACTCAAGTAGCAAGTGGTGTTTTGCTTAGGTGTATGCATATTTTCCAAGCATTACTCTGATTGTTTTGATATATCATATGGTTTTGTATCTTTATAGGTGTCAAGATCTACTATTATTTTTGTTTTGTGCAGATCTTCGATTCACGCGCTACAACATTTCAAATTTTGCAACAAAACACATTTTATCCATTTCAATCGCTAAAAATCTTAGAGAATTCACTTCTCCTATTATCAATTTTAACAACAAACATAATACTGTTATCTTTGAGATTTGCATTTATGGGTGGTCTATATAAATCAGACAGTTTCTTCAAAAATGTTCAGGGTTTTTTTTGTTTTTTTTTTTGTTAACCTTCTACAGCAATTACTTGATACCCCATATTCTCACAATACATCACTTTTAATAATGAAATTCACAAACTTTTTAGCTTCTACCCTCATGGTCTCCGCTGCCTACTCAGCTGTTGTCCCAACTAAGAGTGAAGAAATCCATGTTGATAAAAGAACTCAATACACTCTTCAAGGTTTAGTCAGTGAATTATTGACTCACGCTGTTGTTGATACTGCCTCCTTGTTCGGACATGCTTTACAAGGTGGTATCTTAACTCAAAAAGAGTAAAGTATTTGACAGATAAGATGATATTTATTGAACCTTTGGTTTGAAAGCTGCGTTGTTTATGTTTATCATTTCAGCAATTAAAGTCTGTAGGAGTTTTTTTATATCTATTTTGTTTGTGCCTAGTTCTATAGGTGAAAATTTCAATTCTGTAATTTTAGAAAATATATAAAACCGATTTATCGATTATGTAAAAAGGAATAATTTGATGTAAAGAATAAATACATTTATTTAATTGTAACGTTATTTAAAATATTTGTGAGTGATGATTAGATGTTTCAGGAACGTCCAGTAAAAGAACTGTTATAGGGTTAATTATGTCACGATTAAAGTATTATCGACAATTTAATTTGGTAATAAGGGTAAAGAGATTTTGTTGGTTTTTTTTTGGAAAAATTTGGTCAAATATTTTTTAAAAAATCTTGCAGAAATCAATCTTATCAAAGGTATCCTAATCGTGACAACATTTGATTTATATAGTATCCTACAGTTTTTCTAATAACTAAACTCTCAAAATGATAGAATTATAGAATACCAGAAAGACCAAAATGACAAGAAAACAACCACACCAGAATTTCTTGCATTTTCATTTTTCTTTACCACCCACAACAACAACAAACACCAAAAAAAAAACACGCCAGAACCACACCACAACACTAACTCATATACATACATGAACTTGCATTATCTAACATATTTGATTATACAGAAATAATTATTCAATGGAAAAGTTTGACGCTTATATTTTTTATTTTCTTAGATCCATATTACCATGATTTGACTTGAAAAATAAAATGATAATACCGTACCATGGAAATTGGAAAATGAACACTCGACTGGTTAGTCAATAAATGGAATATCAATACAGTAGCTGATCAATCCAGTTCTTTCGTTTACAGTCTACTATATACATGAGGCTGTTATCAGTTGCCCGAGGGGTATCCTATTTAGTACATTTTAAGGTACTACAGTTGCTAGTTGCTGTTATAGTGGTATTTAACATATACATTGCAGCAACCAACGTGTTCGATAAACATATCTCCAACCATGCAAGCAAACAGTTGGCAGTCAAATTAACCCAACTGGATGTATCAACTATACTTACCACTGGTACTTTGAATCTGAATTTCAAGAACAACGAACAATTTCAGGTCAATAATGGATTTAAACTCCCGACGTTTAAAACTATTCCAACACATAATAAACACAAACTGCCAAATAAACCAAAATATCTAGTTCCCAATGTACCATACGATGAACTATCTTTTAAAGATAAAATACTATTCAAATTAAATGAAGTGGACTTCAATAAGGATAAAGATTGGTTGAAAAGCCAAGAATTGACAAGTCATAAAGTGGAGGTTCATGTAAATGAGTTTACTCAAGAAATGTGGGATAACAACCCCGGGTTATTTTTTGATCCAAGATTCACATTATCTGTCTATTTGGCCGAAATTAAACGACAAATGTGTGAAAATGCAGCAACTCGATCAAGTGATGAAATTGTGTTGCCGTTTTCATGGACAGATTGGGTTGATTTGACTATGTTAAACGACGAGCTAGTAAAACCCGAAAGGCAAAGAATCTCGTGCGAATATTTGAAAGCCACTCACGATTCATCATCCAAGTATCCCTACTATTGCATCAACAATGAAGATATTGATGGCCAAGAACTAGAACTTATAGGGTTACCTTCAACAAATTATGTTCCAGGTTATGCAGTTAGAAAATCACCAACTAATAGAGCAACAAATGTGGTCAGAATGTTAGAAGGAAAATCTCATTTGTTAACCTACGCAGATATTCCTACCAAATTAGTGTTTTTGAATAAACAAGGTGGAATATATGTAACTGAAGTTAGCACAAAACAGCGTATTACTGAGAGTGGTCTTTTTGATGAATTTGTAAAGTCTCATTATGCTGATTCAAGAATCCCAGAAACCATAATTCTTGATCCGACCAAAGAATTTGAGTCGCTATTGAAACTAAAAGAACCACAAAAGTGGAATGAAGTTTATGATTCACGGAACTCTTCATACTCAATTACATTGACTGATTACGATATACCAGAGAAGGACTTTAATTACTCAGAAAGTGAGTTTTTAGATGATATGACGAAATTTGGAGATCGCCTAGACTCTCTACACGATTTAACGACAAATGAACTAAGATTTGACAAACAAGAAATAGCGAATTTGCGACTAAACCGAAATGAGATGAGGTATTATGAAAGCTTACAGTATGCTTATGCCCGTAAGAATATGCAAGAACCTGTCTATTTTCGAAATGCGCGGTTAATTACTAAAATAGAAGAGAACAAACAAGATCTGGGTTGGAACTATGACTGGAGATTTTTTAATGGAGCTCTTGATTATTTGCAAAATGATTGGACTGAAGAACAGTTGATGATAAGAAGACAAATAATTCTAGAACGACTTTTACGAAATTGGACAAGGTTTGCTATTGAAGGTAGATTTATATCGTGGATTTCACAGTCTCTGTTATCATCTTGGTATTGGAATGGTCAATTATCTTCCTTTTCACAGAAAATTGAAATTCAAATGCCAATCAAAGAGTTGTTGCGTCTAGCTTTAACTTATAATCAAACAATGGTTGTTGAAGATGTCACTGAAGGATTTGGGAAATATTTTATTGATTGTTCAACATTTGTGCATTATCGTGGATCAGCAAAACTGGGGAATCACATTGATGCCAAGTTTATCGATGTTGATACGGGCTTGTCGGTCGAAATTGGAGGTGTAGCTATTTCACATGAAACAGCACCCAAAAGATATACTAATATTGTAACCGAGGCTCAACATAATGGTCAACTTAGACAAGTTTACAACACACGTCGTCCTCGTTTTTACACTAGCGATGAAATATCTCCGTTAAGAAAGTCCATGTTTGCAGGAACGCCTGTTTATGTGCCTAATAATATCTCTGCAATTTTGAATCAGGAATACCACAAAAAACTCATTCCGTTCAATGCATATGGTTATTATTTTGTTACACAACTTAATCTATGGATACATCACTCAAAATTAAAGTTTTTGTTTGAAAAATTCGAAAATACTTCTTTGCTGTTAGAAAACGGCCAAACTGATGCAACAGAACTTTGTGAATTAGTAGCCACTATTGACGAAGAGCAAATAGTAGAGTTGTTGACGCGTCACGATGATATTTTATTGGAATATTATTTGAGTAGAGATCTTGGTGATTTACACAAAAAGGAATTGACTTGTTTATTTGAGGATGTGAATAAAATCGACAATGCCAGAATATGTGACAAAATGACCAAGATTGGAGAAAGCAAACACAGAGTTGAACTAGCTAATGATCCTGAATATCGTGAACTTGTCACCAGTTTTACATTTCAAAACTTCAAGAGGATATCTTTATATGATTACGACCAGCTTGCAAGATCCAAAGCTTCATAAATACTAGATGGCTATTACCATTGTTTTTCTTATCTTTACATAGAGTGGCTATAGAGAAATTAAAATATTTTGATAGCTATATCATGTCACGCGATCAATATGTCCAATCAAGACGGTTGTCTTACCCCTTTTATGGTAAGAGCAATAAAAATTATCTAGAAAATAAATAGATAAATAAATAAACAAACGAACAAAGTTTAAAATAAAATAAATTGAAATTAATAAGCATTACCATGCCATGGACAAAATTTTCTTGTTGTATAGGTGTGGGGTCATAATGTTACTTTTGAAAAAGAAAAAAGAAGAACAATTTTTTCAAAGCAAAATATTCATCTTAGTATAGCTTTACTCTTGGGTACTTGATACATGTATTGTAATCTGAGTAATTGAGTATTTGTGAAAGATATCCACTTTAAAAAGATTTTGTTACTCTAAATAGGTTAAAGGAAGCCGATTTGTTGGAATTGAAGTAAGGAACCAGATACAATGCGTAAACTTGCATTGATCATTTCCCAAAAACAACTTCAACTAGAAAATCATAAAATGAAAAACACAAATCTGTTAGTATTATTATTTATAAATTATAATCTTGGTAAATAATCCTTTTCCTTGATAATTTGAAAATTTCGTGTTTGAACAGAACCAAAACCATATTTATAAATATATAATGTTTGCAGATCTATGTAATTCATAAAACAATACATTTATTTCTATCTTTATAAAACCCCAACTTTGAAACTACACCTCTCGTTATTATACTGGCCACTACTCTGTGTTTTGGAATAATTATTCACAAGGAAACCAAAAAAAACTACACTAGTTATGGCTGATTTCAGACAATTTAGAAACATATTCTTAGTTGTGTTATTTTTCAATCTTTGTTACTTTCTAAAAATCTATCGAAACAACAAGATCCAAAACGAAATCCTAAATTTCCGTCATTCATATTACAACTATTACAACGATGATCAAATCTCCATTGGTTATCTCAAAGAAGAAGATTCACTCCCTGAGGAACAAGAACTATTACAGTTGCTTCACAAAGTCAAACGTAATGAAAACAATACATATTGGTTGGCTAACACTACCATGGAATACCCATCGATTATGTTGAATGCATTAGATTTCTTACCACCACCTGAAAATGAGCCACAATATATTACATGGTATAATAATCCAAAACTTTACTACGAACCTAGGCTCACATTGGCAGTGTATTTAGATGAACTAAAACACCAACTTAAGTTGCATAATCCTGGTAATTCTAAAACTAAAGACCACATGATAAAATTACCATTTTCGTGGTCAGATTGGGTTGATTTAACTATGCTAAATAATGAAATAATGAAACCAATTGGTTTAAGAAATAATTGCGAGTGGTTGCAAAAAGAAGCAAATAAACGAACTAGGTTTCCTGATTTTTGTAAAGATTTAGTTGATTTATCAGACGAGGAGATTGATGAAATAGGGTTATCTAGGGATCAACTACCTGGATTTATTGTAAAGTCATCACCTATGAATAAGACACCACATATGGAGGTGATGTTGCAAGGTAAATCATATTTATATACCCAACAAGAAAATCCACTAACACTAGTGTTTTTGACTAGTAATGGCACTTATGAAGCACAGCTCACAGAGAAAAGAGAAAAGTTACTACAAACAGATTTATTCCACCGGTTCTTGAAAAGAAGAAAGATTGACTGTAAACAGGCCCATGGTGTGGTACCAGTTGAATTTAATCCACAATCCGAATTCCGAAAATTGTTACACGCAATCCCACCAAGACCACTAGATCCAAAAGATGATTTGCATGGCATTAGTAAAATCGTCTCAAATAAAGGTGATAGAAATATTTTGAGACAACTCAATTTAGACCCTTCAACATTCCATTATACTCAACAGAATGTTGAACAACAAATCGCCAGTTATGAAACCAGATTAAGTAAAATCGAGAAGGTAATAACAGATGAGCTAAACTATGATCTAAATGTCCTCGAAACAAATAGATTAACTAGGCACGAATTAAATCATTATCGTGGGTTAAAATACGCCAATTCCTTCTCGGTTGATGTGGAACCAACCTATTATAAATTGGCAACATTGAAAAAAAATCAATATAACCTTGATTCAGGTTGGCATTATGAGTGGAGATTTTTCAATGGAGCTATGAGATATCTAAAAGACGAGACGTGGTCATATGAACAAATGGAAGTGAGAGAACAAATAATCTTGGACAGGTTATTGAGAAATTGGTTTAAATTTGCTGAAGCAAAGGGTATAGTTTCCTGGATAGCCCATGGTCCCTTATTGTCTTGGTATTGGGATGGTTTAATGTTTCCCTTTGATATAGATATTGATCTCCAGATGCCATCGTCGGAATTGAATCGGTTGGCTGCCAATTATAATATGACTCTAGTCATTGAAGATTTAAATGAAGGGTATGGGAAATACTTGATAGACTGTTCCACATTTATACATCACAGAAATGTTGCTGGTAGAGACAACCACATTGATGCAAGGTTCATTGATGTTGACACCGGCACATATATTGATATTACTGGTATGGGCTTGAATGATGAAAAACCACCTCCGCAATATGACAATTATATTAATGAAAAAACGGAAGCCAATGAATCTGTCGAATTATACATGGATAGAAGAAAACATTGGTTAAACTATGAAAAAATCAATCCCTTGAGGTATTCCATGCTTGGAGGGGTTCCTGTATTTGTTCCAAATGATATTATGTCAATGTTGAACCATGAGTACCCTAGGGGTACCAAGAGTCATTATTATGATGGATATTATTATGTTCCTTTGTTGCGATTGTGGCTTCAAGAGTCAAAAATTCTAACTGCTTTCAAGCCAGAACAATATGAGGCAGTGACAGATGAGGCTCGACAAGAGAATATACTTGAACTTATCAAAAACCTAAGGCATGAAGATGCCTTTCAATTATTGACACTGAGCAATGATATACTAATCGAGTACTACTTGACCCAAAAATACACTGGATTGCATGTAAGAGAAAAACAACTAATGATGGACGAAGCTTCAGAACGACTGATACTTGATCTAGAACACAATGAACAATACAACAGCTTAACATCAAATTTTTATATTGGACCTCCTTTGAGGAAATGTTTGTTTGATTTCGAGTATTATGGGCGATTTAAACATATGGCGAAGCAAACTGTGTCCACAATTGTAGAAAATGAGGAGATGGAGGAGTCTAAAACATTTTGAATTCTTAATGTGTTGATTGGTTTAGAAAAAAATTTGGGACTAGACAGCAACTTTAAATAGCGTTATTGGACTATATAGATGTATATTTATAGCTTCTTTCAAGTATAAATGATAAATTACACAGCTTTAAGGTGGTGTCTAACATCTTGGTGTACCACGACAGTAGAAAAAAAGTTCAGATGAACTAGAAAAAATACTCAAAACAATACCGTCGCCAACTCATTTGTTATTTATACATATAACATATTCAAAGCTCAAGTAGAAGGAAATATGTTTAATTTGATAAGATTGGGTTTCCCACGGACCTCAATAATCAGATACTATTCAAGTACTGCAGTGAATCAAGCTAAAGTGTATTCGCGTACTTACAAAAGGGCTGGACCAGTAACGAAATCCTCAACAAGCACGTCAAGATCCACTTCTACAGATGCATCACCTGCATCTTCTTCACCTCCAAAAGAGAGTGTTAGTGACATTGAGCCAAGCTCGGAAGTTCCAGTAAAATCCACTACTTCTTATATCTTACATGATGCCCCATTGGAAGCTTCAAACAAAAATAATGGTGAAACCATCAATTGGTCGGATTCATTCCACGGGTTAGGTGCTCAACCATTTTCCAAAGAAATTGCTGAAATTTTGTTAGCTCCTGTGGCAGAAGAGGATATTGAAATTAAGCCCGATGGGTTATTATATTTACCTGAAATCAAATATCGACGTGTTTTGAATCGCGCCTTTGGACCTGGTGGTTGGGGTTTGGCCCCAAGAACAGAGTCACTTGTCACATCTGGACAAATAAGTCGTGAGTATGGGTTGATTTGTCATGGCAGATTGGTCAGTATTGCTCGTGGTGAACAAGATTATTTTGGTGGCGAAGAGAAATTGACTACTGCATTGGAAGGTTGTAAGAGTAATGCCTTGATGAGATGCTGTAAAGATTTGGGAATTGCAAGTGAGTTATGGGACCCTTCGTTTATTAGACGTTGGAAAAAGAAATATTGCGAAGAAATCTTTGTTGAACATGTCAACACTAAGAAGAAAAAGAAGATATGGAAATTGAAAAGCATCAAGACTATAGATTATCCATATAAGATGACATAAATAAAGAAAACTGTTTATTTATTTAAATAATCTTTGCCGCAGCCTGTAAATAGAGATGAATTATAAGTATTCATTGATTCGTTATATGAACTATTATCTCCTCTGTGTTTCTTTGTTTCATCAACTTGTTTTTTTATTATGGAATATATATATATATAATCATATAATGTACACTGTAGAAAAAAATGCCTTTGCTGTCATTAACAATACGCCAACTTATGGCTTGAAAATTCCTCTACCAACACCTAATTCCTCCACGGTTTGGGTTATTGGTCTTCTTTGCCAAACATCCCAGAACTGTTGTTTTGGCAAGTTTTCATTTGTGTTGGCTAATTCATATTTGGCGTCTAATCTTGGAGAAGAAGTGGATTGTGCCCAGTAGGCTCTATCAAGAATTGTGGCAATAGAAGTACCCAAGGCACCAGTTATAATCTTGTGCTTGGGTGGCATACTTCTGAAACCTGCACTCAAAACAACGGTGTTGGCAGCGGTCAACCCCCAAAATGTGTTCCAACAATCATTAATTTCTCTGATATTGGCAATAGAGTCTTGAACACCCTTAGCAATTGAAAAGAACCCAATAACAGAAAGTGGTAATTCTAATTTGAATGTAGTTCTTTTCCAGAAATATAACCAAGCATAGGCACCAACAGTGGAGTAAAACCCAAATCTAAAAATTTGACCAACTTCTTTCTTGGTATCAATTGGCTGCCACTCTGGATAACCAAGCCCCTTTGTGAAATTTGCTAATGGGTTTGGATATTTATAGCTTGCATCTGGAAGTGGTGCCACTTCTGCTACCTCTACTTTATCAGACATGGATGGTTGTGTTATATGTTTAAATAATGGAAACTCAAATGTCTATTAGCTTAACAAAATGGTTTTTTCTTCGTTATTTTTTCTTTTTTTTAATGTTCTCATTGGTTCTCTTGCCCAATCAAAAAATTGAGAAAACTAATGCAAGCAACTCATATTTGCTTATACTGTAGCATACATCCAAATTGGGAAGTCTACAAAACAAGTAAAAAAATTTTCAAGCAAATGACATCAAACAAGTCGGAAAACCTAAACTGAAAAATTAACCTACAACGAGGAAGCCTAAAAAAAATTATCAATTCGAAATCAATTTCAATAGACCTTCATTCACATTTCTGAATTATCTATCGATCTCATACGTGTTGTCACATATATATATATCATATCATGAACAAAGGATTAACTATAACTGCTATTGCAGCTGCAGCTATTGCAGGATACGCTGTATATTTTGATTATCAACGTAGAAATTCAGCCGATTTCAGAAAGTCCTTGAAAAAGAGAGAAGTCAAACAAAAGAAATTGAAAGCTAAAAAGGAAGCCGAATCCAAACAAAATAAATTGGAAGCAGTCAAAAAGGCCTTATTGGAAGATTTAGCTCAAAACCCTATTCCAACTGATTTGACTGAAAGAGAAGCATTTTTCATGGAACAAGTTGCTGTTGGTGAACAAAAGGCAAAAGTTGATGCCATTGAAGCTGCTATATGTTTCTACAAGGCTTTGGCAGTTTACCCTAATCCTACTGATATCTTAGGTATTTACCAAAAAACCGTACCTGAAGAAGTATACGAATTGGTCGTGATGATGATAGCTGTTTATCCACCAGCTTCTGTTTCTAGTATTTTGAATAAGGGAGCACCATCTGTCAAAGATTTGAAACCAACTGAAGAAGATTTAGATTAGGAGAGTAAAAGCTCATAGTTAACATATGCCAAAAAGCTGTGTTATACCAGGAAAGATGGATATAGAGATCAATTGGTTGTTGTATAAATTAAAAAAAAAGGACTTCTTGTTAGTTTACTCTTTTTTTGCATTCATGATGGTGATTGGTTTTATCTTTTTTTATAGTTTTGCTTCTTTTCTTTATTGAATTTGTATATAATTATTCGTTTTAGGTAGGTGATGACAAATGCAACTCATATCTATTTTTAGTATGTTATTTGCTGTAACGAAATTTTTGTAGACGACGACAAGGTCGAGATAGATCGTCTATGATTTCGGTCTGTGTTTACGTCATGCATCAGTTACCTTACTTTGAGTACTTTGAGTACTATAAATACATGTAATTTTTTTTTCTCTCTTAATTTTTTCCAGTATTGGTTTCTTCTTTTAAGTTCAATACTGTTAGCCTATTCAACAATTCAAGAAGCTCAAGATCAAAATCATTATACATGATGTTGTTTCTCATTCATTTGATGGCTTTATGTTGTATGTTTGTTGCTGAGGTTGCATGTGAACAATTCAATTCCACTTCAAATTCAAGTTCAGTGCAATCAAGTTTGATTGATTTTCAATACAAGGGTGTTAGTATCGGGGGTTGGTTAGTCCTAGAACCTTATATTACTCCATCGTTATTCAATGCAACCCTTCTGTCTGGCGAAACATGGACCGATCTTCCAGTTGATGAATACCACTTTTGTGAAAAACTAGGTGCCAAAGAAGCCGAAAAAAGATTGACAGACCATTGGGAATCAATGTATAATGAAACAGATTTCAAGCAAATAAAAGAAGCTGGATTAAACATGGTAAGAATCCCTATTGGATACTGGTCGTTTGAAAAATTGGAGGGCGATCCGTATGTGTCAGGAGCACAAGACTATCTTGATAAGGCAATTGAGTGGTCACATGCAAACGACTTGAAAGTCATGATTGATTTGCATGGTGCCCCAAATACACAAAATGGATTTGACAATTCTGGTTTGAGAAATCTTGGGTATCCTGGATGGCAAAATAAAACCGAATGTGTCAACCATACGTATAAGGTGTTGCAGCAGATGTTCCAGAAATATGGTACTGGGAAATATGCATCTGATTACAAGAATACCATTATTGGAATTGAGGTATTGAATGAACCACTCAACCCAAATATGGACAAACTTAAAGAATTCTACATTGAGTCCTACAACGATGGGAGAGAGATTCAAGTTATCAATAACACAATTTTTTTCCAAGAAGCATTTCAACCCATTGGCTACTGGGATAGTTTTTTGGAGAAAGGTGAAATCAAAATTACCCAAACATCAAATGGGACAAACCACACAACTACCAAAAAAGCAGATTTCAAAAATATTATCATTGATCATCATCATTATGAAGTTTTCACAGAATCCCAAGTGGCACTGAATGTTTCCACTCATTTAGAAAATATCAAGAATTATGCATCAGCTATTGGTAAAGAAAAGGCAAAGGCCATAGTTGGTGAATGGTCAGCAGCATTAACCGATTGTGCCCCTTGGTTGAATGGAATTGGATTGGGTTCAAGATATGAAGGTACTGCTCCTTATACTAATGATCGGGTAGGAAGTTGTGCCGAGTTCAACAAGAGTCCAGATAAATGGTCTAAAAAACAAAAGAAAGACTATAGAAGATTTGTTGAAATGCAACTTTACGAGTACTCTACTAACTCACAAGGATGGATATTTTGGTGCTGGAAAACAGAAGGTGCCACTGAGTGGGACTTTAGAGCATTGATTAAAAATGGCATAATGCCCCAACCTTTGGACAACTACAAATATGTCAAAAATGGGACAGATACGAGCAGTGCTTCTGCCATTGCGTCAAATAAGATGACATTATTGTTAGCTTTTTTATTAGTCATTTTGGTGATTTAGATATTTTTGGATTATGTTAATAGATCTAGAACAATATTATATAGAATATGCATTTTTTTCTTCATCAATAAAAGTAATATAAATTAATAAGAGATAATTTTGCAACTCTTCCAGATCTGATAAATTATTATTTTTATTTTATTTTTTTTTTGATTCAGCCACGTCCTTACCTATTACTACTACTACTACTACTGTTGTTGTTGCGTCTGTGGCGCCTTTACCGGTAACAAGATCGGAAGGAGATTTTTTTTTCTTCTTCTTCTTCTTCTGTTGACTCACTTTATTTCAATTTTTTCAATTCATTCTCCTTCATTTTTTTTTTATTCACTTTCAATACTTACTATACTTTACTTAAAAATCACTTGATAAAATATGTCAAAGTCAGTTAATGTTGCAATTATTGGATCCGGTGTTGTTGGTTCATCATATCTTAGTCAATTGAATAACTTGAAAAGTAACATAGCTTTCAATGTAATTTATTTGGCTAAAACTTCTGAAGAAGCATTATACAGTAAAGACTACTCACCAGTTGATTTGTCAACTTATGAAACAGCTCCAACTCAACCTACATTGAGTTTAGATGATTTGGTTAAATTCATAAAAGGTGCAAAGAAACCAACTGTGTTAGTCGATAATACTTCGAGTCCTGCTATTGCAAATTATTACCCTACTTTCATTAAGGAAGGTATCTCCATTGCTACCCCAAACAAAAAGGCTTTCTCATCTGACTTAAAGGAATGGAAAGAAATTTTACAAACAGCTGAATTGCCAGGTGCTGGTTTAGTTTACCATGAGTGTACTGTTGGTGCTGCATTGCCAATTATCTCCCCATTGAAAGATTTGATCGCTACTGGTGATAAAGTTGATAAAATTGAAGGTATTTTTTCTGGTACTTTGTCCTATATTTTCAATGAATTTTCTAAAACTGAAAAATCAGACGTTAAATTTTCTGATGTTGTTAAAAAGGCTAAAGAATTGGGTTACACTGAACCTGATCCAAGAGATGATTTGAATGGTTTGGATGTTGCCAGAAAAGTCACTATTTTGGCCAGAATTTCCGGTTTAGAGGTTGAAGGTCCAACTTCTTTCCCAGTTGAATCTTTAATTCCAAAAGAATTAGAAGGTGTCGAGAGTGTTGCTGAATTTATGGAAAAATTACCAAATTACGATGCTGATATTCAAAAAGTCAAAGATGAAGCTTTTGCTGAAAACAAGGTTTTGAGATTTGTTGGTAAAGTTGATCTTAACACCAACAAAGTATCAGTTGAAATAGGTAAATATGGTTTTGATCATCCATTCGCTTCTTTGAAAGGTAGTGACAATGTTGTTTCTATCAAAACCGGAAGATATCCAAATCCATTGATTGTTCAAGGTGCTGGTGCTGGTGCTGAAATCACTGCACATGGTGTTTTGGCAGACACTATCAAAATTGCTGAAAGAATTGCCAATTGATTTAGACTATATATATATAGCAATTGTTTTTTGTCAATACAGTAGTTTATTTTTGTATTTTGTTCTGTAGTATTTTCATTTTTTTTTTACATGCTGGCTATATAATCTGTGAAAAGTAATCATCCTTCCAATTGGATTTAGCTAATGTAAAAGTTTCTTTCAAAAATTCTTTGTTTTGACAAGCCGCTCTAAAATTAAGCATCACTGTTTGCGAATCAGCAAGGACACCTTTAGAATAATTTTCATAGTCTCCAACCAATGTAGTAGACGATCTTACCCGTGTGAGATGCATATTATTTGGTGCCAAAAAGAAATCACCATTATCTCTCAACTCCACAATGTAAAATCCAGTCTTGTGAATAAATTGTGCATATCTAAAAGTAGGTTTCCCCCAACTATAGCCAATGTCGATGTTTTCACGCAGAAAGAAAGATGTAGATCGGTTGTCCAAATAGTATCCCATTTGTTTTAGGAAATATGAGTGATAATAATATCTGTTGGATGACAATATACGATCGTCACAAAGGTCCGGGTCTGTCCATGGATTAACCAGCAATTTTATGTCAACAAAAGAATGGAATGGACTAAGTTTTGGAAGAGAGCATAACTCATTCCACGGAGTCTCTACTAATTTCAATCCATGACGTTCGCACAATCTTGTCCAAGCAGTAATAGTATCTTCAATAAATTTGGTGGTTGCATTCAACCACTGTAATCTTATATGATAGCAATGTTCAGGGTTATGAACTCTGTCATAGTGAACTGTAACAAACTCTGGACGGAATGATTTCTTTAAAGGGTCGACATCAAATTTCACAGATCGACTTAAAATAAACTTCTTACGTTTCCGACCCATAGAATCAGTTGTTGATGACGTCTCAGATCTAAGATTCAGGGCTGAAATTATTTTTTGTAAATCATTTTGTCCCGCTATCCTTGGAGAGGAATTGCTTTGTGGAGTACTAGCTCCATCAATTTTCTTAGATCCAAACCAAGAAGGTTTTTCTCGATCTGTCTTGTCAACATACTCGTCCAGAAACTCGTAAAAAAAATGACCATCTAAAAGTCCATGTCGCAGCTCAACATGTTTGAATAACCCTTTGTTCATTAAGTTTTGTCCATAAGCTGTGGCCTCTTCGCGTGTCTCGATATCTTCAAAACAATCTACTAACCAGGATACCAATTCGCTTCCAACAAAGCAATGCAAGTGCCTTTTAAAATGCCATGTTCGGTCAACCAACGTTAAACCAGTATTTCGATCTTGAAGCTCTTGTGCCAAGTCGGGTAATTTTATTGTTTTATTAAATCTTGACGATTCTGGAATCATCAAAGCCGGTTGTGTCCCTGTGATATCATAGTTTTGAGCTTCTTCGTTCAAAAAATCATATAAATTGCCAGTATAAAAAATAACATCGGATCCACGGCGAGACTTTTTCTTTTGAGACGAATCATGTTTGTATTTGCCTCTTTCTATAACCCCAATCAATTTTCGTAAACCTTCTACTCTAATTTCTTCTGGTGTTAATTTTTCATTGCTTACAAAATATGCATTTTTGGGGATATCGGTAGGCATTACTACGAATTTCATTTTGTGAAATTGCTTTTTCTCTTCTGGCATAGCATCATCAAACCCGGCCAATAATTGATCAAACTGATTCCAGTTAAATTTTTGTGGATTGTCGGCAATTGCATCTATTCTAGCAGGTGTATACTCGTCAGTATACCTTGTTCTTATAAGTGGGAAATAGGGTTTGAGTTTTGTTTGTCCTAAAGTTATCTTTTTCTCATCGTTTTCGATGATTTTTCTGTATAGTTGAACATTAATATTGCCATTATAGTCGCAAAATATACGATGTATCTCATCACCAAACGCTAAGTATATCCTTGACCCAAGATAGTTGTGCTCCTCAGGGAAATATTTAATTATTGCATCAACATTTCCAGAAGGTTTTCTTTCGGCTTCAGCTTTGTCAACTCTTTCACCATAACAAACCTGGAACCCCAACATCAATCTTAATTGAATCATTTCTCTCATTAAGGAATGTGTCGATTTCAATTCCCAATAATTATCAGAATTGAGAAAAACAGTATAAATTTGGAATGTGTAATCAGTTTGAAGTTGATTTGTTGATGGGAATACACCTGTTGTTGTCGGAAGTGATGCTGGTGCCTGGAACGATCTCCATTTGATCAACTTTCTTTGTATCTTGTTAGGAAATATATTACTCCATCGACTGCTTTGAGACCTCTGGAGTACATTGGTGGTAGTTTCTTGTGACGGGTTAGAAATTTCTATCCAAAACGATCCTGTTGAAATTTCTTGTTCTGGTTCTGCTAAAATTGATGATTTCTTTCTAGCTGAAACTGCTTTTTTCTCACTCAAAGCTGAAGGTGGTTCAGTATTTGGTATTTCTTCTTTCCTTTTGAACATTGTTTCTCCTCTGATCAATCTAGGTGATCCAGCTGATTTTCGATAACTATCTATGGCTCTTATAGTAGACACTGGAGTTTCACTTCTTACTGAAGGTGCAGGAGATTTAATTTCTTCGCTGTTCTTATTAATATAATACAATGAAGAAAGGGCTGATGTATCTTTTGATGGATTAGCAACGGTCCCCGTGGCTAATGAAATTGTCGAAGAATTGCTAGGTTGTAACAAGGGCTTATTCTCAAACATTAAAGAAAGTGTTGCGGTGGCATTTTTCAACTCGGGAGCTTGAAATTTTGGCTTTACCTGTTTAAACTCTACTTGTGCTGGCTTGGGTATGCGTTTTATCGGTTTGAAAACAGCACTATCGTACTCATCCATAATTTCTACCAACGTTTTACCGTAATTGTTTAAATGTAACCTGGGGATTCTAGCGTCACTGGCTTCATTCTCCATAACACCCATCATTTGCAATTCATAAATCTTACACCTAGGTATCCATTGACTTTCTTGTTGCACCTTGTCAATGAAAAATGATATATCACACCATAAGGGCACGCAATGACAAACTTTCCCTTCTTTAATGTATCTGAATAATGGAGTCACGTGCAAGGGTGGTTGGCTCAAACATATTATATCCAAACTTGAATCAACACTAGACATTTTTTTACTTGTTTCCAATAGTAAGTCATGTTCAACATCAAATAATCCTGTACCAGGGGTTATAACCATTATGTGGGATATTGAATGTTTAAGGTCTGTATTTTGGAACCTGTTGTTCAATGATGTCAAACCTAAATTAACTGCTTCGAGTAAATTTCCCTTTATTGCCGGTAAAGTTCCATTTTCAATTATAAATTTCCCATCATCATCTAGATTAAGCATTGTATCTCTTTTGAAATTGGCAAATTCTAATCGCAAGTCCTCCATTATTCGATCCCAATGCATGCTATTAACTTGATCGACAACCACTCTAAAAAAGTCTCGACGCTGAGGTGGTCTCTGTCCTGGTCCTAAATTAGTCCACGGTATATCTGTAAGGTCAATACTTGTAAACAAAACAATAGTGATCGAATGGTGGGTGTTTGTTTCTCTCCAACGACGGAAAATTTTGGGGAATAAATTATTGATCAATTTGTGAAACATGATTTCTCCATCTTCTTCAAAATGCCACATTTCCCTTGATAGTTGGACAAACAAAGTGATCTTGGCACTTTCAGATCGATAAATGATTTTGGTGTTTTTATCAACATATCCCGAGGTGACATTTTTCCCATTTTTGTAAATGTGTTTGGTAACTCCAACCCTGCTGCCTAGATACAATAATCTTTGATCAATATATACACAATTCCCTATCATTGAGGCTGAAAAGTTCCACATTGCATCTCGAGATAAGTTTACATCTTTGATGAATATTTCAACGGAATCAACTGTAACTGACTCTAACTTGACTAATCTTTTCAATTGAACCTGGCTACGTGGTGCTAAATCAAGAAGTCTCTGAAATGGATTGGCCATTAAAGAGATTTGTAGTTTTGGTTTCAGTGCCTCTGTGTAATCGGCATCATTAGTTGCTGACCGTAGATTTCTCTTTTGAACAGTAAATACAAATTTTTTGCTTGAACCTTCATCCAAAGATTGAAGTTCAAAAACTTGTCCTGCTTGTACCCCTGTTGGTATTACATTCTCATCTATTATTATATCTTCGGTAAAATCGCGTAATTCATGAAACCAAACCGATACTTTGACTGAAACTTCTGTATCCTCTTCATTTTGATTGTTGCTTATAATTTTGGTGAGATCTTCTTTAGAGTCTTCCTCTTTCGTGTCCAAGTAATGGTTATTCCGTCGACTTACAATTAAAGTACTCCCAATGTTTTTAGTCAGCATTGATCGTCGTTGATTAATTGGGTTTCTGGATCCACCTATAGTCAAACTTGCGTGATTGGCTGACATTTGTCTCTGGTTAGAATGATTAGCAACCTTTATACTTGAATCTGAGCCATTAGGTTTTTTTGCATTTGTAGATGTCTGATTGAACATCCTTGGATGCTGCATCGTTGTTATTTTAAAATATTTTGCAAATTCTGGCAATCACAAACTCTGTACACTTGATATTAGAGATTTTTTTTATTATTTTTTTTTTTTGGTTTTTCTTTTTCTGTCTGTATTTCTTTTGTGTTAATTACGAGTCAAGTTTTTTCAACTGTGATTTAGTACTCTCTCTCTACTACTTACTTACTTACTATACACACAAGATTATATTATTCTATCAATATATTGTTGCAGTTTCTTTATCACAAACTCATCAAGAAACCATTTGTGGAATCTGTAATCCTCAGCTAGCTCTGGATGAAATGAAGTACCTAAAATATGACCCTGTTGTACGGCCACTATCAATTCGTGATCTTTTCCATCGTAGTTTTTCAATGAATATAATACTTTGACGGGTGCTTGATTCTGGTATGAGTTGTTTGATCTTATTACCCCTTCTTTTAGACTATCTTTTTGTTTCAATATTTTGGTTACAACAGGTGCCCTAATAAACACTGTAGGGAAAGCTGTACAACCAGGTATAAATGAACTGAAATCGAGCGATTGCTCAAATGAATCAATCTGTCTACCAAATGCATTTCTACTGACTTCTATGTCTAATGCACCCAAAATTCGTTGATTCTCAATACCATTGATTAATTGTTTGGACAAAAAAATCAATCCAGCACAAGTCCCCCAAACTGATTTGAATTCATCGGAAACAAATTTGTAAAGATGTGGTAACAATTCGGTTCTTTCGGCAATATAAGATATGGAACTGCTTTCTCCGCCAGGAATAACTAATGAGTCACACAATACAAGATCTTCTTTTGTTCTCACTTCCTTTATATCAAAGTCATACATTGCATATTCGTCCGGGTTTGATTCAATGAGATGTTTGAAATATGCAATATGCTCTCGGAATGCACCTTGCAAAGCCAAAACACCTATTGTCACTGATCTATGTATGGTCATTAAAGTTGTTATAATGATGGTTTGTGTTTTGAAAGGAAAAAAAAAAGAAAAGTTTTGGATAGGAAGAAGAATTTGAACTGAAAAAGATCAATTAGGTTATTAGTCAACTATGGCGGGTTTTAACTCTTATGGTATAACTATTGAGGGGAATGGAAACAGACAGAGAGAGCGAGAGAAAACATTCAAATTTTGACTCTGATTGGAGAATTTGTGAGTGAAAATGAGTTATGAGTCTTTTTTTGTTTTCCTGTTAATTTTTTTTTTTTCTCTTTCTTCATTGTTATTCTTTACAACTAGTATTCGAATTTTGTATATTACTAGTTTTGAAACTTAAAAAAAACAATAACAATACAGAGTGTAGAATTCATTTTGATGATTCAGCACAATCTGAATAGGATTGTTGATTCATTGAAGTTGAACTTTCATCAGACTGTGAAATTTACTAGTTGACCCCCTTTAAACGAATTTAGTTGATTTCGAGACAGGTATTTTTTGACACAAAACTGTTTTCTTATGTCAGCGTTTTAAACGCATAGAGAAATAGTTCCGTATATGCGACAACTGGTGTATTGCTCATTAGCTTCTATAATCCGTGAATTCCAATGTATAGGATTGCTATTTGATGAAACCCCCTAACGAAAGCTGTATCCATTACGAATTGATCAAGTTTATAACAAAAGGTTTGGTGCCCAAATACTACAACAAACATAAGGTTTGACTAACAATAAAAAAAAATCTGGGGAAAACTAAACTGTAGTTACGTTGAATTAATCAATTTGTTGGTGAATTGAAAGGCTAATTGAGCTTCAATTATTGTAGTGGGTAATACTTGCATCTATTTTTAACTACATTAGATAGGAACATCGTCGTTCAGGAAGTTTCTAGAGAAGTTTGGTTCAAGTTTTGTAATTTTTTCGGCAACTTTTTCGCCAAGCTTTCACCAACACCAAAAATACAACAACCTTTGTAAATAACCAACTAACAATTGTAAGTAAATACTTTATAATTATTATTAGTCATATATAATAGACTTTTTTTTTATATTTCAAGACCTCATCTAACAGAGTCAAAAAAAGGGAGCCAAATTAAATGTGGATTTCAAGTTATAGATGAAAATTTAAAAAGCACGAGGGTATTAAGGAATATTATGAAATAAAGAGACGTGTAAAGGCTTAGATTATTTTTTTTTTTTGTAATATGTATTGATCTTCTGCAGTATTATTCATTCTTTTTGATTGTTAAGGTTTTTTTAACCCCAATTCTTTTAAACGCCCTCATTAACAAACCAACACCTAATATAAATATTTTAACAATTCTTCCTTTTTTCCAAATTTTTCAATTTCTATTATGTTTAGTTTTTTTGTTTTCTTTTTTATTTCAATTGACTCATAATTTCAATTATTTTTATTTCCTACTCTCACTTTCATTACCCATTGATAAAACTATAGAACCATGTCAGATTTTAAAGTAAAGGCCGGTTTAGCACAAATGCTTAAAGGAGGTGTCATTATGGATGTTGTTAATGCAGATCAAGCCAAGATCGCCGAGGCCGCTGGTGCTTGTGCTGTTATGGCATTAGAAAGAATTCCTGCTGAAATGAGAAAATCAAATCAAGTTTGTAGAATGTCTGATCCTAAAATGATTAAAGATATAATGGAAACAGTCAAAATCCCAGTTATGGCAAAATGTAGAATTGGTCATTTTACTGAAAGTCAAATTTTGGAAGCTTTAGGTGTTGATTACATTGATGAAAGTGAAGTTTTAACCCCTGCTGACACGGTATATCATATTGATAAAACCAAATTCAAAGTACCATTTGTATGTGGGGCAAGAAACTTGGGTGAAGCATTGAGACGAATCAACGAAGGTGCAGCCATGATTAGATGTAAAGGTGAAGCAGGTACTGGTGATGTTTCCTCAGCAGTGGATCATATTAGAACCATCAAGAAAGATATTGAAGAAGCTTCTAAATTGAAAACTGAAACGGAAATTGTTGAGCTTGCACGTGAATTAAGAGTTCCAACTGAATTATTAATTCAAGTCATCGAAGAAAAGAAATTACCTGTGGTTTTATTCTGTGCTGGTGGTGTGTCTACTCCAGCTGATGCTGCATTATTGATGCAATTGGGATGTGATGGTGTTTTTGTTGGATCTGGTATTTTCAAATCAAAGAACCCCGAAAAATTGGCTAAAGCAATTGTCAACGCTACCACTCACTACAATGATCCTGTTAAACTTTTGCAATATTCAACTGATTTGGGTGAATTGATGGGAGGAATTGCCATTGATTCAATTAAAGAAGAAGAGAAATTGGAAAAAAGAGGCTGGTGATATGGATAGTTGATTTCTGTTGTATGGAGGAGTAAACAATGATTTTGTGGACATAAAAAATAGGTTCAATTTTTGAAACCTTGTATATATATCTATGTATGCATGTATATAAGATGTATGTGTGTGTACGTAAAAAGTATGTTAAACATAATGCTTCTTTTAGGTTCTACTTGAGATACTTCTGGTGGGGACCAAAGAATTTATTTCCATTAAAAGTGTTTAAGATCAATATTATGGTCATAGCGGCTTCTTCCATGAACAAACCACAATATTATTCCAATAATACAGGTTATTCCTAATACCACACAAGCATAGTTCATGTTATCAGATGTCACCGGGTAACTCAAGGGGAAATTCAACCATACCATAATAAAGCACACCCAAAGGACAGAGGCAATGTTCATTGGCAATCCAAATTTTCCCAAACAAAAATATGGACGTTCATTGAATCTATGGGTGGTGGAAAATTTACTTTTCACCAATAAACATGCAATGGGTATCAAATATGATAAGTTAATACATACCATTGATGTACCCAAGACAGCATTCAATGCACCATCTGATCCCATAATTAATGTTCCAATGATTATGCAAAGAACCGTCAAGAAAGACAATGCATAAACTGGACTTTTCAAGTTTAAAGAAACCTCACCTATGTATTTGCTAAAGGGAAGTCCATTTGAGTTTGCAAATGACCAAATCAATCTTGAAGTACTGGTATAATACATATAAGATGAGCCAACAAAAGTCAATATTAAACAAACGACTCCAATTGTGGTTAACGCCTCCGATTGAAAAGAATCATACATTAATTGCACAATTGGTTCTCCACCTAATGGATTTGACAAGTTGTCGACATTCACCACACAAAACATGTAAACTATAGCAGCGAAAAATGCCATAACTCCAGAAAGTGTATTGGATATAACCATCACTAACGGTATATTTCGTTCTGGTTGGGCAATTTCATCTGTCAAATGTACTGCTCCATCAAATAATGTGACACAGGCTAAGCTAGGCAACATCCCCAAGAAAAATACCACTCCATTGGAGGACCAGCCCGTTTCATTGATGATATTTTTAAACACAAACTCAGCAGATTGTTTTGGTGATTTGACTAAAAGTGTAATAATAATAAAGAATGTTCCAAAATTTATTACCGCAACTGAAATATTGGTGATTAACGGTAATAATTTGACTAAAAACACATTGACCAAATAACCCGATAAAAACACTGCCAAATAAACAAGATAATAATGGAAACTTTTTGGGATATAGTCTTGGTGATAAATTTGTGCCAATGCCAAAATAAACATTGATGCCACATAAGTAGAACTAAAACAAGCAAATATCCAACCCGCACATGATAAAATACCAGTTAAAAAACTAAGACTACGTTTGTATTTCTCCGATGCTAAACAATATGTCCAATGAACTTGAGCTGATGAATGTGGATAAGCAGACGCTAATTCGGCTAAGGAATAACAAATAATGAGATCAAAGGTGATGGCAACAATGAATCCAAATATTAGTACTGGACTACCTCCTACTCCTATCACGGTACTTAGAAATGTACCTATTGCAAGTGCTGAACATATCAAAGTGAATTGAAATGCACATGTACTTAATAAACTGAAATTTTTTTCTAGTTGTGCTTGGGGGATACTATTTTCCGCGATAACATAAGTCAAGTCTTTCTTTTCTGTAATTTGATAAGACATAGTTGTTGAGTGTTCAAAGTGAAACTGGAATAACCAACAGAATCAAAAAAAAAAATGTCTTGGCATAGATAGATAGATGATATGCTTTTAATTTATAATAATTTCATTGTCAAGGTAGTTTGTGGTCTGTTTTTATAGATATAAGGAGTCACTAACTGATATGAGATCGGATAAACCAATGGAAAATGGAATTTTTTAGTGCTGAACCGCTAATTTTTGATAACATGTGGGTGTGGGGGAGAGAGAGATTTTAAGTTCTCCAAAAGAAAATCCCCCACACTTCAACAAGAAAATAGAAGAATAAGCACCAAACCTCTTGAACAAGCTTTCAAATTGCTTTTTTTCAAGTAACAGGTTGTGTTTTTCTATTATGTTCTAGTGGATGGAATTAAAGTTTTATAGAAATTTCAAATTAGTTCGTTATGAGAAAACGTTATTCACAATTTAAGGTTAAACAGTGTTCCTATATTCATTCTTTTTATTTTAGTGTAAATGCATGATTATTCTTACTGAAAAGGGGTTATCTAACCAATTGTATGAGGCAATTTGCAATTTTAGTTATCTTTCAGGCCTGGACTCGACCGTTTGGTGTTTCAATAATTTCAATCAGTTTATCCTTATCTCAATTATACGGCTAAGTTAAATTGCGTGGTATAAATTAAAAAGATAAGAATTCCGCACAAAACTATGTATCACAAAGCTGACAATGGAAACGATGAGGTGTTTTTGGAAAATGCCGCTAACGGGGCAAGATCTTGATTACTCCGTTGTATTAGTTAATGACATCTTATCAATCTCCTGGGTTTTTGCAGCAATGCCAAGGTAGTCTATATAATAATATGTATATGACAGTGAAATCTGTCAACGGTGAATAATATTTTTTTTTCCAATTTTAAAACAATCACAGTCCAGTCAAAAAAATGCTGAAGAAGAATGATAATATAACTTATGATGTTGAAAAGATATCTATTGAAAACCCACTTCCTGCTAAGGAGTTTAATGATTTCCATGACAAATTAGATGTTGAAAAATATGGAGAAACTAAAAGAAAATTGAATCTGCGTCACGTTAATTTATTAATGATTGGTCAATCTATTGGATCAGCATTGTTTGTCAGTATAAAGAATCCATTACATAATAGTGGTTCACTTTCATTTTTTATAGCATTTGCAATTTGGGCTTGTTTAGTGATATACCCATTGATGCAAGCTATTGGTGAAATGTGTTCTTATTTACCCATTAAGGGTTCATTCTTCCATTTTTCTGCTCGTTATGTTGATCCAGCTTTGGGGTTTGCTTCCTCGTTGATATATACTTATACTGCATTAATGTTTGTTTGTATTGAAGCAACGGCCTGTGCAGGATTAATATCATTTTGGACAGATATTAACCCTGGTGTTTTCATTACTATTGCATTAGTGTTATTTTTCTTGCTCAATTTGTTTGGTGCCCAATTCTATGGTGAATTTGAATCGATTTTTTCTTCATTTAAAGTAATTTTGATTTTGGGCTTAATGTTGTTTTCTTTAATATCAATGTGTGGTGGTAATCCTCAACATAATGCTTATGGGTTTCAACATTGGAAAGAAGGTGGTCTTTTCAGACCATATTTGGTGGGTGGCACAACTGGTAAATTTTTGGGGACATACAATTGTTTAATTTGGGCTGGGTTTGCAGCTGGTGGTCCTGATGTGTTAGCATTGATTGCTGCAGAAGTTAAGATGCCACGTAAAAACATTGGGATTGTTGCTAAACGTTCCTATATCAGAATATACTTGTTCTATCTTGGTGGTATTTTTTTCTTGAACTGTCTTATAGCTTCTAATGATCCATCATTAGTGAAATCCTTGAAATCATCTACTGTGTCACCTTGGACTTTAGGTATTCAAAATGTTGGTGTTCGTGGGTTGGGACTGGTTGTTAATGGAGCTGTTTTGACTTCGGCATTTTCTTGTGGGAATGCATTTTTCTTTCTTGGAACCAGGTCACTTTATTCTGCCTCTTTGGCAGGATATGTCCCAAGATTCTTCTCTAAATGTTTGAAAAGTGGTGTTCCTATCAATTGTGTCATATTCACCAGTGTTGTATCATTGATTTCATATTTGAACGTTAGTCAATCCACTGGAGTGGTATTTAATTGGTTTGTTAATTTAGCCACCACGGGGTTATTATGTTCTTATATCTGTATGTGGCTCGCTTATTTCAAATTTAGAAAAGCATATGTGGTTCAAACTGGTAAACAAATGAAAAAGGGAGAGTATCCATATTATTTGGCACCAAAATTCATTCATCCTTATTTCACATACTTTGGTTTTTTCATTAATGTTGTGGTTTTATTTTTCAATGGGTTCTGGATATTTTTTCCTGGACAATTCTCCGTATCTAATTTGTTTACTTCTTATTTTGCTCCAGTGTTTTTCATCTGCTTATTTGTTTTTTGGAAAGTGTTTAAAAAGACTCATTGGAGAAATGCCATGGAAGCTGATATTACTACAGGTAAACAATACATTGATGAAGAAGAAGAAAGAGATATTGAATTTGAACTTAACCGAGAAAGAAGAAAAGGACGGTTTTTTGTTGCCTGTAGAAAGGCATCTGATTTCTGTTTTAGTTAGAGTCTTGTGTATTTGGAGTACACACTAGTTTTGTATAATATAAATGAATAATGAATTGTCTGTATAGATGTCAATACAACAAGTGGAGGGTAGTAAGTAGTACTGAATGGAAAAAATTAAGGCTCTTGCACTCTACTAAAAATATTTCGCTGAATATTTACTCAATTTCTGATGAAAAATCGAGCCAATGACAAGCTATCAAAACTTCAAATAATTTACTTTTTAAAATTTCAAATACAATGAAAACATCCAGAGAGTTAAGAAATACAGCTTTATAGACATTATAGTTTAAATTAGTACACATTTTAAGTATTTTGGCTCTATATCTTTTTCCCAAATTACAAGGTATGTATTTATTAAAATAAGCCAAAACCGTCGAAAAGCCTGCGTGGCGAAATGGTTATCGCTTTTGACTTCTAATCAAAGGATTCCGGGTTCGAATCCCGGCGTGGGTTTTATCTTTTTTTTGCATACAACACAAACATATATTTTTCTTTAAAACACCCTTTGAAACAATGGTTCCGTTCAATTGCCGTGTTACCACAAAGATCATCACCGGTAGTCATCCAAGTAAGAGATTTCATGGATGTTTGCTGTTTGGTTTTTTTCAATTGAAGCCGACCCCAAATTTCTTGGTACTTCTTTTTTTTTTTGGATCTGTCCACTAACAGTGTTGTCAAGATTGAAGCTTCTACAGATGATGACGATGCGAGAGTGACCAAGAAATGCATGTCAGATCACACTTCTTTCTCAACACTTGTAGAAACTAGTCATTATTGCCTTGGCCACAACTAGTACCTCGGCTACGTCATAGAACAGACATGTACGATTTAAACCACAGGACCAAAAGGAAAAAAGGAATATGCTAGTTGCTAAATCAATAGCGAAGACGTTAATTCTGAATTATCCCCGGGGCTAGAATAAAACAATAAGAAAATTGACGAGATGATTAAATTTGCTCCAACCCCACAAACTAAACTTCTGAAATTGTGATTTTACGCTTAACCATGCAGCAATTGGCGGGGATTTCAAGAGAAAAAAAAAGTCCGAACTAAAACGCCGTAAAGATGAACCGACAGAGTATATCTTTTCAAACAACACACAGAATAATATATACGTATACTTTCTCATAATTACAAATATAATAATCATTTGATTCTTTGAACAACAATGGAATTCTGATTTTCTTCTTTGTAATATAGGTAGGTATTTATATCAGGAATATATATGCATTTTTCATGTTGTAGTGGTGTGGTAATCTTGACGGAAACGCGAATCCGTAAAGAATTTGACTCTGAAAAAGGAACCAATCCAAATGCCTTAACTGGCAGGCTTTACGGTTTAAAACAATAAAAGCATCTTTTTCGAAGCCCTGAGAAACGGTTTAAACTCAAAAAAATATTAAGAATTTTATGATTTGCAAATTTCTTAAATTGATATTATTTTTTTCAATCATGGTGGCAAATTATCCGGTTATTATTATTACTTTCTCTTGACTTGATTAGCTCAGCTAACAATCTATTATCCAAGAAAATTATTGGTTGATTTATTTATGTTCTCAGTTTAACCGATTGGTTTCTAGTTCTATTTTATTAATAAGTGTTTCTTTCGTTTTTGGTCAAAAGAAGTCAAAACAGTTAGGATGAGGCTTACGCTGTTTTTTTTACTGCAACCGTCGTAAAAATGGCATCAATTGTCAGGCCTAAAAAGCAACATATTAGTGGAACAAACTACTACCACATCGAACAAAAAAGAACAAAAGGCTATAGAATCTTAATCAATCTTCATCATGAGAGTGTTTTGTATACGAGATACCAGTAAACTTAGCTTAATATATTTGCAGATTGTTCACATAATATGAACTGATAACAATTTCGTTTCGTTATCATACATAATAACTCACGGCGATTTTCAAATCTCTGCGAGAAAAGAAAGTTGATTTTTAGTTTTTGTTCCGTTTTACGAATTTCTTGGCGATGATGCCAAACAGAAATTTTTTTTTAGATAGAGGAGAGAGAGACAGAGACAGAGATTAACTAAAGAATTGACCTGACGCCTTCTTCTTGTTTGCTCCAATTAACTTCGTTTAAATTAGTCAATTGGTTATGTTATGTCATGCCATTTTAAGTTACTTTGTGCCTAGTGGTTAGTGGTGAATGTCAGAAATTGTGTCATTAAAAGTTTAAAAAAATTAACCTTACAAGAATTATTTTGTTGGTGTTAATGGATATATGTCCTGGTTCGAATACATTTTTTTTAACAATTGATACATGGATTAGCATTCCCATTCCAATCTAAAAATCGCCTTGGGCTTTTTTTTTCTTTAATTTAGTTTCTTAGGGCTTTGACTATATCGAAAGGTTTTCCATCTCCGCTTTATCTATATTTTTGTAACTTCTTTCCCGTATGCATGTAAGTAATCCAAAATCACAACAACAACAAGAACACCACCACCAACTTCACTAACAAATATTTAGAATTTAGCCAGTCTTGTAGTCATGTTCCTGCACAAAGTTTAGTGTTATCTGTTATTGTAACATTTTCTGTTTTTTTTTTAAAATTGTATTGTATTTTTTTTTTGGTTAAGTTTATAGAATTTAGTGTTGTGACTGGGATGACCTTTGCTATATATATATATAAATAGTCTCCTGTTTGCCCTTTCTTCTCTTTAGCTTCGTTCTTTTCTTTTAACAATTTTAAATTAATTTCTTTTATAAATTTCAAATTAGGTTTTGTTAAGGAAAACATAAAAACACTTTCATAATTATAAATTTCATTTTCAATCTTTTCATAATTAACATCTCCTACTACTTTTGTTAAATGGTATTTGGCTACAATAGCGACAAAGGTCTTCTGAACGAAGAAAAAAGATCATCAACTGCCGACTTAGAATCGGTTATTACCCAACATACAAACAATTACGATCTCTATATTGCTAGATCCAATCCCTCAGCTCATAATGCAGAAGAAGGACACCAACTTAGACAAGAATTACACGCACGTCATGTCTCATTGATTGCCATTGGGGGTGCATTGGGAACAGGTCTTCTTATTGGTACTGGGCTGGCTTTAAAAACTGCTGGACCAGGTGCTATATTGGTAGCCTATGGTGCCATTGGGTTTGTTGTCTATATGGTTATGACTGCTTTAGGTGAAATTGCCTCTTTTATTCCATTGCCTGGGTTTGCAAATTATGGGAAAAGATACGCTGACGAAGCTTTGGGTTTTGCTTGTGGTATTGTCTATCTTATTAAATATTTAGTTCTTCCCGCTAATCAATTGACAGCAGGTGCATTAACCATGCAATATTGGGTTTCAAGAGATCGAGTGAATCCAGGGGTTTGGATTACAGTGTTTCTTGTTGTCATTACATTCATTAATTTTCTTGGTGTCAAAGTGTTTGGTGAAATCGAATTCTGGATGTCAATATTAAAAGTCTTGACTTGTTTAGGATTAATTCTTTTGTTGTGGATTATTGCCTTGGGTGGTGGACCAACACATGAAAGACTTGGTTTCAGATATTGGAAAAACCCAGGGGCTTTCATTCATTATTCCAATTCCGCCCAAGATGTGGCTATTGGTGGTTCAAAAGGGAGATTCGTTGCATTTGTTTCAGTTTTAGTTACTGCTGTGTTTGCTTATCTTGGATCTGAATTAGTTGCTGTTACATTCAGTGAAACTAGAAATCCAAGAAGGGCTATTCCAAAAGCTATCAAGTTGACATTGTACCGTATCCTTGTTTTCTACATCTTGTCGATTTTATTTGTTGGTATGTGTGTCTCATCTAAAGATCCATTATTATTGGGTGCTAAAGGTACCAATGCCGGAGCTAGTCCTTTTGTTATTGCCATTAAAAACGCTAAAATCCACGGGTTAGACCATCTTATTAATGCCTGTATTCTTTTGTTTGTCATTTCAGCCTCCAATAGTGATATGTATGTTTGTTCACGACTGGTTTACAGTTTGCTGGTTGATGGCTATCTTCCAAAATTCTTCTCCAAAACCAACAGAATGGGTGTTCCATACTATGGTGTTTTATTGAGTTTCTTGTTCTGTTTATTGGCATACATGAATGTTTCTTCTGGGTCTGCTGAGGTTTTCACATACTTTGTTAATGTTGTCTCTTTAACTGGTTTAATTGCTTGGGCTTGTATCTTGACTTTCCACATTAGATTTATGAAAGCTTTGAAAGCACAAGGTTTGGACAGAAAGAAAGATTTGGTTTACAGATCTCCTTTACAGCCATATGGTAGTTACATATCTTTGGTCATTTGTATTGTTATTATTTTCATCAAGAATTTCACAGTATTTTTGGGTGATACCTTTGATTACAAAAACTTTATCACTGGATACATTGTTTTGCCAGTGTTTTTAATTTTCTTCTTTGGTTACAAGATTGTTTATAAAACAAAATGGTTGAAACCAGAAGAAGTTGATTTGGATACTTTCAGGGACGTTATTGATGCAGAATTTGAGAAATTCGAAGCTGAAGAAGCTGAAAGAAAGGCTATCAGAGAAGCCGAAGGTAAACGTTTTGATGCACAATGGTTCTATGATAAATTCTTGGGATGGATTTTCTAATTACATAGTGTCATCTCAATTTTTTAGAATATTTTGTATTAATAACATTTATTTATTACGAGTTTAAATACCAAAAATAAAGTATTTAATTGTTTGTCAATCTGTGTATTTTATAAGTAAAAGAAATTAGGAAAGGCTAACTTAAAAAAACAGTGCTTTTTGGTATTTATTACAAGACTTTATATATGTATAACAAAATTTTAACAAAACAAAAATCAAAAGGGACTATTTAAAAGCAAGAATAACAATCAAAATTTGGAAATTCTAATTAAAAAAATATGTAAAAGAAAAAACATAGTTTTCCAACAACTAGGATAATTAAAACTAGTTGACAGAAACCATGTGATAGAACTGAAAAACTGATAACGTAAAAATCAATAAGGAAGAATTAAAGGTATTATGTTCTAATGAATGAATAAAGAAAGGACGCATTAAAAGTATTTTTTACTTTCAAAGCAAATGGTGAATGGGTATGATCAAGGTGATTAATTAGTCTAAGATGATGGATCACCGTATAATCCCCAATGTTGTTCAACATTATATGCACCTGGATCTTTCCAATAATCATTAAACATGGTAAACATAATAACCTTGTCAGAAAGGGATTTGACAATGGATTTCACAGCAGCAACTTGGTTTTGCACGGAAGGAACACATTGACCGTAAGAGTCACCTTGTGTTGGCCAACCGGTTTCAGTGATTAACACATCTTTTGAAGACCCACATACACTTTGCAAATGTGCAATTTGTTGCAACAACCATTGTCCAGAATTCTCTGGTTGAACACCTCCATCCCAATATGGATGAGAATTGACCGCAAGGTAATCAGACATTTCACACAATTGTGGGTTTCCAACATAGGCCACTAAAGTATCAACAGTGACAATTGGACCATTGTATCCTTGAGATTTCAAGTATTTCTTAGATATGTCAACTGCTTGTTGCACTTGAGCCACACTGGCAGCACCAGCATTAACTCTTTCATTCCCAATAGCAATAGTGTGAACAACGTTCCAACCGCTAGAACTCTGCTTGATAGCACTAACAATATCTTGTAATTCCCCTTGAGGACTGTCAATGTTCCAAACACCTAAAAACAATTTTTGATTAGAACCCATGGCTGATAACACATTTTCAATTCCGGAACAATCAGTACTGTATAATCTAATGACTTCATAATTGGATAATTTAGCAATATCTTGGGCAATTTGAGATGCACTTTTACATCCATCTGATTTAGTATAAGGAGAATAAGTTATACCCAAAGAACCAGCAGCTGCAGTGGCACCAGCAGCACTACCCCCGTTGACAGCAGTAGCAGTGGCAGTATTTATAGAAGCAGTATTTTTACCTGGTGATCCTCCTTGGTAACCGATACCTAAAGTGGTACCCGATGAAGAACCAGAATTACCAGCAGAATTACCTGATCCTGAACCAGAGCCTAAACCCGAACCATCAATTGGGTTTAAAGAAACAGACCCGGAAGCAGAAGCAGCAGCTGATGCTTTACCACCATCACTACCACCACCAAATAAGAATCCAAATAAACCTTCAGCTGAATAATCATCAGAATCAGAACTTGCAGTTGCAGCGGCTGCAGGAGCAGCAGTAGCAGAAGTAACGACAGACGTGTATACTTGTTCACTAGTTACGACAACTGGGGCAGCGGCTGTAGGTTTTGTAACTTGTACTGGAGCTTGGGCTTGGGCTGGTGCTTGCGGTTGTGGATTGGCATTAGCAGATGAAGATGAAGATGATGATCCAAAAAAGTCATTGTACAAATTGCTGAAAAATCCTCCAAATGATGATGAAGAACTGGTAGATTTTGGAGTGGAAGCAGCAGGAGCAACAGCAACAACAGGAGCAGCAGCAGAAGCTACAGATACTGGTGCTTGGGCTGGAGCAGCTGGAGCAGCCGCAGTTGAGGCAGTATTAGTCAGACCTCCACCAAACAATCCTGCCCAAAATCCTTTACTTGAAGCAGCAGCAGCAGTTGTTGTGGTAGCAGGAGCAACAGCCGGAGCAGTATTAACATTGGCAGCTTGTTGGGCAGCAGGGGCAACAACAGGGGCAGCAGCCGGAGCAGGGGCAGCAGTATTAGAACTACTGGTTCCAAATAAATCATCAAGCAACCCTCTTTTAATTGGAGCAGCTTCAGTTATACTGGCAATGACGAGGGAAGCTAAAATATAATCCAACTTCATTATTTGTTTTTGTTGTTGGTACTGTTTTCTCTTTCTTGCAAAAAACAAATATTATTCAATGAGTAGATATCAATAAAACCAAAAAAAAAAAAGGAGAGTATTAGTGTTCTAGTATCAATGAAAAATGAATGAACGAATCGTCGTAGGCTTTATAATGGTAGATAAAGGATTGTTGAAAGGTTTTTAAGAATGAATGAAATAGAAAAAAAAGAAGGGTATCAAAAAGAAAATTCTACGATTTCAATGGGAAAGGAAAATTCAAAATATTTTATACGAATAAAGTTCATTCTTGGGCTACAACCATAAAAGGATAATAATTATTCCATTAAAACCATAGTCAAATCATATATCGAGTAAAATTTTAATATTGATAGTAAAACTTATTCCTTGTCTCTTTGATTTTTTTTTTCATTCTTTCAGTTCTTATGTATCCATCGTTTTATTTCCTATTTAGTATTTGCAGCCTATTTATATGCAGGACACACCATATTTGTTAACCTAATTAGGAAATATTGAATTTCCTGAATGCCTTGGAATGACATTACGGGACGTAAAAGATAAAACAATAAAGAGAGTAGAAACCCTACAGAGAGGATGACCTAGAGAAATCCTCTTGAAAGGGTCATTTAGTAATAAATACAAAGTCAGGACTGTCAAGTGGGGAGAGATGATCAAACCATTAACAACTAAACAGGGTTGATCATCAAAAGAGTGTAGCTCGGTTATAGGAATGGTAGAAGTATGAGATATTGATAAGTTTCAATCCTGATCTTGAATAGTTATAACTCTTCCTAATTTCATTACCAAATTAGAACATCAAATTAACCCCACTATAAAACAAGGCTTGGAATTGCAGAAAACCTCTTTTTTTTTTCTTAGGGGCTTTTTTTCAATAGTGACAATATATATATATACCCTTTTGCCTTTTTACTCGAATTGGTAGGTCAAGATCTGAGCCACCTTAAACACAAAATAAGAACATTTTTGTAGACTATAATGATGTAGGTCTATTTCTCTAGATACGGATTCTTGTCATAGAAAGTGGGGCAGATGAGGAGGTTAATTGTGCCGTGTTAAAAAATAGAGAGCTCAACGTTTCGTTTCGTTTTATTTCTTTTTTACCTTTCTAATTACGATTAACCTGATTAAGCAAACAACAGAAGAGTAATAATGTTGTTACAATTGACAACTCGTGAATTAAAATTACTGATCTGAAAAAAAGGACGATAATCAGAAGCATAAAGCCATGATGGCAAATTACTACCCCCCACTACCTTGTCCCACTTGATCTCCATTAAATCTCCTTCGAATCCTCCACTTGCAAGGTTTAACCATGAGAACATCGATAGAAGGAAATCCATGAATATCATTGGTTAATTACTAATACTTTTCTTATATTACTAATTACTTATTACCTAAACAATTTCACAATGTAATAAAACACTACTAACATAACAACCACACAAAACCAAAATAACCATTTATCTTGTTTTGCTCTTCTTTCCACACTTCGTATAGTACCTTGACTTACACCTAAAGTGATTAAACTCTCTTCAAATTTAGTTTGAACTTTTCTTAATATTTCGTTTTGTTCAACAATATCTTCAAAAGCTTGTTGTCCCATTTCTAAGATTCGATCCAATTGTTCTGATCCTCTCTCTAGAGAATTCTTTTCATGATATAATCCTTCTCTATAAGACATGGTGTTTTGTTCATCTTGTAATTGCTGTTGTTGTTGTTGAGATGGATTTGAGCTAGATTCATACGGATTATCTGATGATGTCGATCCCAATGCTGCTGTTGCTGTTGTTGATATGTGTCTTCTTCCTAATAATTCTTGTTTATTAGCTTCTTGAACTTGAATATCACGTTGCTTTTTTAAAGTATCAAATTTCAGAGTGAATTCATTTAAATCTTGATTGAATTTATTTAATCTATTTTCATGTTTGGTATAAGATGTATCATTGACATTTTTTTCCAATAAATCACTATATTCTTTGATAGTTTTCCTGAATGCAGTTAATGATGTTGTGATTGCACCTTGTAATGATAATGGTGATGTGGATAAGTTTTTCTCGAATTGAGTTAAATCTTTAGTTATAGTTTGGGTTTGTTTTAAACCATGATTATATATTGAATTCATTAGTAAGGAGACTGGGAGTTACGATCTTTGTTGTTGTGGTTTGTATAATGATGTTGATCAATGTACTGTTACGATTTCAATCCAATTTTTTTTTTCTTGTTGTGTTTATTTTTTCGCTTTCTTTTGATTAGCCAGTATACGGACTCTAAGTTCATTGACGTGTTCATAAAATGTGGGTTCTACGACCAAGTCATAAATCATTCTTTTATATTAATAAATAGAAAAACTTGTTATCAACTATAAATAAAGGAGGAAAGAACAGAAATCTTTATATTGAAGGGGTTGGTTGTTGGTTTTTTTTTTTAAAAGTAAAATCTGACAAATGTTAATAATAAAGCCAAAGTACCAGTACTTACCCCCATTAACCATTGTAAAACTTGAGTTTTCACAGTTTTAATTTGCATTTTCATATTAGAAACTTCTTCATCTATTCTACTATAAGTATCTTCTATTCTTAATTCATGTTGGGAACTTTCTTCTCTAATTCTTCCTTTTTCTAAATTCAAATCTAATCTAACACTAGCTTGATTCTTGGTAATTTCTTCTTTTAATCGATTTTTCAAATTTGTTAAATCAGTACGTAGTTTTTCTTGTTCTTTTTTCAAACTAGTGAATTCTGATTTATCCATGGTTTGTAATTCACCTTTTAATTTAGCAAAATTGACTTTCTGTTGATAAGCTATTGATGATAATGATTCCTTTTTAACAAGATTATTAGTGATGGAATATATCCCATCATTTATAGCAGCATTAACAACATTTACAGCTACTTCTGCTTGCTTTTCAGAAAATCCACCTTTATCTTGTAATGTTTGAACAAATTTTCTCGTATCAAACTTGGTTATTCCAGATAGGCTACGTGAATTTATGGTAGATATGACAGATGGGGTTCTTAAAGTTGATCGACATAATGAAATTGGTGAAAACATAGGGCTGTATTGCTTGTATTTGCTTAGTTGCTTTCTTTAATCCACGTCGCCAAAAAAATTAAGTTAACGTTGTGTATAAAAAAGGAAGTGTAAAGTGGGCAAAAACTTTTTTGTTTTTTCGCCTTTCTACCACGACTTTAAATTGATTCACTATTACTGAGAAGGAAAATATGAGACCAATAGAAATTTGATCTTTCAACCAATCCAATTCATTACATTAGTCAACCAACCAATATAATGATTATTCGTACTACTCGTACTAGAATAATTAATCGAATTCTTCTTCTACCTAAATATAATCAATTTTATCGATTAAATTCGTCCAATAATAAAAGTAAATTTTCATCAATTGAAAATTTCAATAAAAATAAAACAACTTATAATTTCGGATACAATTTTGATGATTTAAAAGATTTAGATGATAAAGTCAATCCTCAAACTACCAAAACATCTTCAAATGGAAACAACCAAAAAGAAGCCATCAAGAGAGGGACTGACGACAACGATAAACCTATTGATATAAATGCACTCATTGAAAATGATCCTCGTTTACTTAAATTAAAACCTGGTACACCAGAATATCGAGATGAGTTAAAAAAATTACATTTAGAATTTGAATCAAATCAAAATAAACAACGGTCACGTCATGAATTTAATCAAAGAATGAAAGGAATGATATTTGGATTATTGGCATTAATTGGAATAGTATCAACTCATCAAATATTGTATAATTATGAATCGATTAAAAATAGATTATTATCAAATTATAATTATCCTGATTTAAATGAAGAGAAAGTCAAAACTATTAATGATAAAAATGTTAAAAGTACAAAATATATGTTGGAGAAATTATCTAAAGAATTAAATGATGAGAATTTAAATCAAATTCAAGATTCGAAAACTATTAGTGGGGTTTATGTTTTTGGTGATGATTTTGGTAAAATCCCATTAAGAATCCCATTTTTCAATAATATGTATTTGAAAGATGCTTATATTGAAAAAGGTCATTTGATTGCTATAACTGATAAAGGTAAAGTTTATGAATGGGATAAAGATTGGTCAGATGTTAAACCAATTAATTTACCCTTTAATATTGAAAGAGTTACTCCAACTAAAGATTATTTCTATTTTTTAACTAATAAAGGAGAAATCGTTTATATACCAAGAAGAAGGATTAATTCTAATTCTAATTCTAATTCTGAATTTATACCATTACAAAGAAGAAATTGGTTTGGACTTTTGAAAACACAAATTTATAATAAATTAAATGTGAAAGACATCACAAAAATATCTTCTGGAGATTATCATTTATTATTATTAAATAAACTGGGGAAAATCTTTGTGGTAAATTGTTCCAATAATCCTATAAATCGTGGTCAATATGGTCCATCGTTTTCCCCCTTTGCCGACATCAAAGATAAAATCCCCGTGAATCAACCAATTGATCTTACATTATTAAATAATAGAATTATACAAACTGAACAAGGGAAAGCTATTGTTCCTCGTGTTTTCAATTATATTTCCAGTGGGAAATATTTCAACATTGTATCTGATGATAATGGGAATATTTGGACTTGGGGTGATAATTCTTGTGGACAATGTGGAGACATTAATACTACTGATTTGAAACCAGTACCTAAAATTGTATTCACTAAATCTGATATTAAACGAGTATTAAGAAATACTATTCCTCGTGCTAGAGAAGAATTTATTCGAATTAAAAAATTATGTACTGGTGATGATTCTTCATATGCTCTTATTAATTATTTGGATAAAGATGTATTAATATCTTTTGGTAATGGTATTAATGGTCAATTAGGTGGCGGTAGATATATGCAAGTATGTTGTTGGCCAGAAATTGTTAAATCATTAATTGGATTGAATGAATTTGATGAATCTTCAAATTCAGTGAAACCAATAACTATTAAAGATATAAGTGTTGGTAATAAACATCTTTTCATCACTTTAAATAATGTGGGACATCATAAAGATGTTTATGCATTGGGAGAAAATGAATCAGGTCAACAAGGAAATGGGAAAAGAAATAAATCATGTAAACCAATGAAAATACCAAAATTGATTGAACCAGAAGATGGTAAAGATAAATTACAATTGGTGAAAAATTTACATGATGTGAATACTAAAAGATTACTGTTATTAAATGAATGGGAAATTTCTAAAAATACTGTTGATCAAGTTATAATGGCAGGAGATGATGCTTCAATTATTTATTATAAGAAAACCCAAAAATAATAGCACACACATACTCTATCTCTCTCTTTTTGGTGTATTATTATATTATATTATATTCTCTATGTATATAGTCAACGTTTCTAAATTTTCTAAATTTATTTATCATCTATTGTAATTTAAAAGTTTCATTCAAGATTCTAATAGTGTCATCAGGTGAGTTAACAGCGTGACCAATAGTTCTTGGATCATTATAAATTTCGTAATCATTACCACCTTTATAAGATTTATCACCAAAGAAATGAATGTTTTCAAAATGTTCATCTTCAACGTGTTGTAAACAATAAGTTTTATCCCAACCAGTTGGGAAAACATCAAAAGAGATTTGACCACCAATTGAATAAGTTAAACCAAAATCAGGGAATTCTTTTTTCAAAGCTTCAACCATGGTTTCTCTAATATGATGTTGTTTATCAAATTTTTCATAATCATTTCTTTCTTGAGTAGAAGCATTTCTACCAATTGGTGAAACATTAATCATACCATTTCTAAATTCAATAAAAGTACCTCTTCTAATTGGAAGATCAATATCAGATAAATATCTTAAAATAAATTTTACCAATTTATTATATTTTTCATTACCAATCCAATTAATAAATGATTGAGAAGCTAATTCTTTACCTAATTTATAAGCTGTCAAACCATTTTCACTAAAGCAATAATCAAAATCATTTAAAACATTTGGACCTAATTGTTCAACTTGTTTAGATAAATCAGAACCACCAACAAATCCAATAACAACTTTTTCACGTAATTTTTCTAAAGTTTTTTTCATTTCTTCAGAAATAGTTAATCTAGCTGGAGTTAAAGTACCGTCAACATCGAATAAAACTAAAGTTTTTGGATCTTGTTTGTTTGCAAAAGACATGGTTTAAGATATAAAGAATGGGGGATATGAGTGTTACCTGTAATTACAGTCAAAGAAGGAAAAGAAAGAAAAGAAGGAAAGAAAGATACAACGGAGTGTTATTTTTTTTTTCAATGTATGTGTGTGTGTGTCGTGGTGGTGGTAAGAAGTGTGTGTGTGTGTTGTCCGGAATTGAAGACAACAACACTAAAAAAATTTTCTCTCCTAATTTATTTTTAGTGTGTGTCAAAATTTGTTTCTCAACGTGTCTTTTGAAAACCAAAACACAAATCGCGTTCCTATTTTAGTTCTTGGTGTATTTAGATTTCGCCCATTAGATGAATGACACAATTTCACAATATATTTATCAGTAGACTTAACCTATATTTATTGGGTTCATAATGGTTCAGAGTATCACAGCCCCATAACCATTCTGTAGGTTCAAATTACTTCCATTCAGTCTAGATAATTTTTTCTTTGTCGGTGTTGACGACGACTACGACGACGACGCGGCTTATCAAGATCTCTAACGGATATTACACAATCAACCAATGACCATCTTTTTGCAACTATTACAAATTTCCTTACAATTAATATCTTAAAGTTATTATTAATTAGTTGTCATTATTTAAATAAAAAAATAATAATAATAGTAATGTCCAATATTAAAAAGAAAAACACATTACAATAAATACACTAAAACACTTATAACACTAGAATACCTAAAATCGCACACACACACATTTTTCTTCAACTGAGGATAAGTAATATCGTCAATTATTATTCAACGTAATAAAAACCAGCATTCAATGCTGTCTACCCAATTTTTATTTTTATTTCAACTAATTTTAATGAAATCCAGATTTCAAATCTCCCTCACCCCCTCTATTATTATTGATCACTTTCTCTACTCCTCCGCCTCTCTGTCTTTCTCAGATATTCATCAATCGCTTGTTCTTGAGCCGCAGTCACATAATTCAACATATTCACTGCTGTTTGATCATCATAAGTATATTTGACGAAAAAATATTGAATCCATAAATGTATTGAAAAAAATACTGTTGATATACAATAACCAATAAATATTAATGCTCTAATCCAACATTGAGACGTCTCATTATTTTTTAAGTGGTGTTGTTGTCCTTGTTGTTGTTGTTGTTGTTCTTCATTGTGAGATAATGATGATGATGGATCAAGTAAAGCTTGTAATTGTTCTAATTCTTGTTGTTGAATAGGATCAAATGCAGTTATTGATGACGGCAAAGTTAAATCATTAGGATCAGAAGCACTATTACTAATATTGTTGTTGTTGTTCCATAATTCAGTTTCACGTAATCTATCAATTTCGTTATCTTGATCCATTTAGAAAAGAATAAAGAACCTGAGGAGAAAGTTTATCAAATGTTTATATGATAATCGGTATAAAGACTTTAATTGAAAAAATGGAAATAAGTTGTTGAATAAAATAGAAAGTGGGTCGTCTAAATTTCCAATGTGTGTTAATAATTTAACCTTTGAAATATTTTCTATGTGGGATAAAGAGAGAAAGAGTAAAATAAAAAGTTAAACCAACGGAAAAAGAAAAGAGTGTTGTATGTGGAGAGAGAGAGAGAAGTTGATAATTGTATCAAATAAGCAAAAAACTATAACATTGTAAAACATTGAATTTCATTTCAGGTACTTCGTCTTTCTTATATACTGTTTTGCTTTACTTTCGATGTTGATCCTTTAAGTTAGTAACTTTGCCACTATGGTATCGGAGTTGATGTATATTTACCACTTCTAATTCAAGCATGTGATAAAATGAAAAATTAAAACTCCTGCTGCTGCTGCTACTGCTGCACTGTTAAAAAAACTACTCAGTTAGGAAATGAATTCCAACAAATGAAAGTAAAGTTCGTTATAAGATTTACTGAGACACACTTTTACTGCAATTATTATTATCTAATTGATCAACGAATAACACACTTTTTTATTAATAATTTAAACAGAAAAGTTATTTATTTATTAAATACATCTCTAATTAAAATTAGGCAGAGTATTGGTAGTTTGGAAATTGTTGCAAGTTAGCTTCCAAGTTACCTTTTCTTGACAAGAATTTAACGTAAGCACCATCATCGATAACTTCACCGTTAGTCTTCTTGGCAATATATTCATCTCTGTTCAATGGAGTGAAACCCCATTTCTTAGAAATAATAATTTTTTGTTGACCTGGGAACTTGTATCTAGCTCTTCTTAAACCTTCAATGACAACATCTTTGTTAGAGTCTTTAGTTCTAGCAGACATGATAATTTGACCAATAGAAACTCTGGCAGCTAAACCATGTGGCTTACCCCAAGCACCTCTCATACCTTGTTGCAATCTATCGGCACCGGCACATGACAACATTTTATTGATACGTAAAACGTGGAATGGATGAACTCTGACTCTCAAATGGAATGAATCTCTACCAGAAACTTTGGTAATGTATTTGTTAGCACAGATACGAGCAGCTTCCAAAGCTTCAGATGATAATTGTTCCAATTCATTAGAAACCAAATGAATACATAATGGGAATTCATCAACAGTGGCCTTCTTTCTACCTAAATCGTAGATTCTGATTTTGGCGTCTGGGACAGCTCTGTTGTATCTAGATTTTGGGTATGGTTTGTTTTTACAGTATCTGTAACATCTAGCTGGTCTTCTAGCCATTTTGTCTAATATAAAAGAATTATTTGTTAGTATGGATAAAACTTCTTTTGTTGCAGATATAGTCTTGCAAATAATGAAGAATGTAAATTATTTATGAAATCAAATACTCGTGGAAAAATTATCCTTTTATATATCTGTGGTGGCAATCTAAATATGCAATGTTTTTGGATATTGCTTACAAATCAATAAAATTTTTTCATCTACTCCCTTATAAATAATCTTGCTCTCATATTTTGGCCAAAACTATTGCTATGATTTATACCATAATGAACTTAATCCAGTGACATTATTTCATTAATCTCTCCCATTTCTTCATAAATATTAACAATACTATATGGTAGTCTATTGAAACATACCTTCTTTACTTTGGTTAAGTATAGGTCAGGAAAGAGATTTTTTTGAAAATCCAGTTTTTTTTTGTCAATGTGTGAGAAAACGCAACACCAGACAAAATGGAAAATGGAAAATGGCAAAAGGAAAGGAAATGCTTAGTAATGTGGTCGTGTATATGCGCAACAATGGTTTTTTCTCTTGCAAAGTTAGGGCTATAGCCCTAAAATGCGACTTTAAGAGATGATAAATAATGTCGTCATTTGTCTCATCTGTTATTATTAGGGGACAAGCTCATCTCCTCTCATTTTGTTTGTGAAATCATAAAATCTCTAAATCCACTTGATTTAATATATATAGATATACAACAACAGTATTAATAATGGGAAGATATAGTGTTAAAAGATATAAAACCAAAAGAAGAACCAGAGATCTTGATCTTATATATAATGATTTATCTAGTCCCGAATCAATAAATAAATTAAAGAATCAACCATTAGATGAATTAAAACCTGGATTAGGTCAATATTATTGTATACAATGTGCCAAATATTTTGAAAATCAAATAAGTTTGGATCGTCATACTAAATCAAAAATACATAAACGAAGAGTTAAATCATTGAATGAAAGACCATATACTCCATTAGAAGCAGAAGCTGCTGCTGGAGTAAATATGGAAAAATTTATTGCTAGTGTGGAAAAATATAAACAATTGGAAAATGATAAACAAGAAAATAAACATCAGTATGATAAATTAATAAATCAAAAGAAAGATAATTTGGATGCTATAATAACTGGTATACCTTCTGAAGAATTTCAACAACAAAAACAACAACAACAGCAAGAAGAACTACAAGATGCTAATCAAAGGACAGTTAGTAATGATCAAGAAGAGGTTATGATGATTGATTAGATTAAACAAGTCACGTTTTAAAATTAAATTATTTAAATATTTATAAAGTGTTTATGATAGAGGTGGACAATGATCAATTTACTAGTTTTATATATCAACTTTTAGATGGATGGGATGAATTATTTGGTATAATTGTTTGCATGCATCTTTTTATTTAATAGATTTAAGTTTAATTCTTTATATCATAGAATATGTCAAGTGGAATCTTAATATATGTATTTAAATTGATAAATATTGGCGTTGTATGGATTTAGGTGTTGTTTAATATTTTGGTTAGTTGCAATTCAATTAAAACTTTCAATATCGAGGGATTTTCTAAATTTCACAAGTACTAAATCAAAACAGGCACCTCTACATCTTGCTCTTTTGCTACTAAGTTGTAAAAACTCAAAAACTAAAAGCACTCAAATTTCCCACTCAAGCAATCAAGTCGAATAAAATAGAATAAATAATTCACAATAAGATAGTGGAATATTCTAGAATCTAGAGCAATTGGGATGTTTTTGAGGTGCTTATATAGGTTATTAGGCAAAACTCATAGTGGTGGCGGTGGCGGTGGCGACGGGCACGGCTTGAAGATTGTTTGTGCGATGAGAATTAAGCCATGCCATGCTTTTCTTTAGTTAGAGTGTTGCTATTGTTGCAATTGTTGCTGCCACTACTACCATCACTAAGTTGTCAAAAAGTGGGCGAGAAAAAAAAAAATAAAGAGTTAATGAGTTCTTTACTTTATTCTTCCTACTTTTTGTTTTGGCACAAATTCTCTCTTTCACTCTTTGTTTCTTTGTTTCTCCTCGTTATTTTTATTTGGGGTGACTGAAATTTTAATCCACTCAAATCATCAATTATTACCACCACTACTTCCTTCAATTAACTAACTACTCTTAAAATTACCAAAGTATGAGATTAAAACTAAAGTCAACCAATGGAGTATCCACCATAACTTTGGATGATTCAAAGAAATTATTTAAAGATTTCCTTATAGATATTCAACAAGATACACAACTACATCAAGATACTTCAGAAAGTGTATCAACAATTAAATTAGGGTTCCCACCTAAACCAATTGACTTATCATATGGACTAGAAACAACTTTAAGCGATAAAAATATCAAAGATGGTGACCAATTGTTAATTGAATTCACTTCATTCAAAAGGAAATCAGTTTCTGAACCTCCATTATCCCCACAACCTTCAGAAAAGAAACCTAATCTACGAGATGATATCCCATCGACTTTTATTGAATCACTTAATAAATACCTAATTCTTCGAAATATTCCGGATGATAATTCCTGTTTATTCAATTCTATATCGTATGCCATATCAGGGTATGATTCATTCAAGAATATTTCTCCACCAGAAGAATTGAGGAAAGTGGTAGTGAATTATATTGAAAAAGATCCCGAATTGTATTCTGATTTAATTTTAGGTAGACCTAGAGAAGAATATTGTCGATGGATTGTAAAGAAAGATAGTTGGGGAGGTGCTATAGAATTGGGGATATTGGCAGATTGGTTTAATGTTAGAATTGTATGTATAGATATTGAACTGGGGAATTTCATTCGATTTGAAAATGAAAAGGATCATCCAGAAAAATTTATTATATTGGTTTATAGTGGGATTCATTATGATGTATTGGCTACTAATGATGAATTGAGTACGGAAAACAAAGACACTGATGTCGCTCAATGGTCCACTGGAGATGTTCAACAAGAAGAAGATATTTTAGCTGCTAGTCAAAAATTATGTAAGTTGTTACAGAGTAAAGATTATGCAACAAATACAACTACATTTAGAGTTAGATGTCTAGATTGTTATCTGGTATTAGTTGGAGAAATGGGTGCTTCTAAACATGCAGAAGAAACAGGGCATCTTAATTTTGGTGAAGTTAAGAAAAGCTAGTTTATAATAGTATAAAATAGATATAGGTTAATATTAGGTGAAAACAAGTTGAATAATGATAGATAGAAGTATAATTTGTAATATGAAGTTTATGTCAGTAGATGATGTCAAAGATGAGGGGGGGGTTATTAAAACTCTAAATTTGGTAAATGTAACCCTGGGGTTAAAGAGACTCAACAATATATAGAAAGAGTATATATAGAAGGTGTATATGTGTTAAAGTGAGACAGTTTATGTGCGCTAAGAAGGGAAGCCAAAGAAAGAGAACAAGAAGAAGAACAAGTAGATTCACACTGCAGTATTGACACACACTATTTACAACAACAACAACAACAACAACAACAGCATCAACACCAAAAAAAAAATTTACGCATTTTCAATATTTCAGACGAAATTTTTCTTTTCTTTTGTTCTTCTTGGAAATTTCTTCTTCTTCTTGATTCTTAATTCTTCCCAAATATCTTCTAACTTCTATATATCAATTCCAAAATTTTTCTTTTTCTTTAAGTAATTTTGAATTATAGATTGTGAAAAGTATTCTAGTTCTTTTAGTTATACTTTTTATTTCCCGCCCCCCCTCCAATAGATCATTTGATATTTAAAGAGAATTTCATTAAAGATATTTTGATTTAGTTTTTTTAAAAGATGTCCAAAACAACTGAAATATTTTGCCGTCTTCCGAAATCAGTAGAGTTAATTCAAGATTTCAAAGATATAACTCCATCGCCAAAGGCAAATGCTGAATGCCGTGCAGCCTTATATTCTAAAAATGGTGATTTTTTTGCTTATACCCAACCACAAGAAGTAGTCATATTAGACACTACTGGTGAAGCAAAAGTGTATCATCGTATTGAAATCCCTGAAGTGTTTGACATTTATTTTTCCCCAGAAGGTACATATTTATGTCTTTGGTGTAAACCAATTCAATTAAATAAAGAAAATGGTACTTGGAATAATAATTTAAAGATTTTCAATATTAAAACCAAAACAATTATTGCTGAATGGAGTGCCAAACATCAGAATGCTTGGAAACCACAATTTACTTCTGAAGAAAATCTCTTTGCTAGAAGTATAAATCAAAAGGAAATCCATTTTTTCGAACTTGATCTAACTTCTGATTCTACTGTCAATATAAATCAACCAAGTTTTAAATATAAAGTCAATGATCCTAAAGCTACTTTACAAGCTTTCCAAATATCACCAGGTAGAAATCCTAGTGTTGCCATTTTCATCCCAGAAAAATCAGGTAAACCTGCTAATGTATCAATATACAATATTCCTAATTTTAATCAACCAATTTGTTTTAAAAATTTTTTCAAAGCCGAAAAATGTCAATTGAAATGGAATTCTTTAGGGACAGCATTATTAGCTTTAGCTTCTACAGATCATGATACCACTAATAAATCATATTATGGTGAAACTAATCTTTATTTATTAGGAATTGCTGGATCTTATGATTCAAGAATTGATTTGAAAAGAGAAGGTCCAATTCATGATATTACTTGGTCACCAACTGCTCGTGAATTTGCTGTTAGTTATGGTTATATGCCATCAGAAACTACATTTTTCGATTCTCGAGGTAATGCCATTCATTCATTACCTACAGCTCCAAGAAATACCATTTTATATTCACCTCATGCTAAATTTGTTCTTGTTGCCGGGTTTGGTAATTTACAAGGTACAGTTGATGTTTATGATCGTCAAAATAAATTTTCTAAAGTTGTTACATTTGAAGCATCAAATACTTCGGTTTGTGAATGGTCTCCTTGTGGTAGATTTATATTGACAGCTACTACTTCACCTCGTTTAAGAGTTGATAATGGTTGTAAAATTTGGCATGCTAGTGGGAAATTAATTTATTTGAAAGAATTCCCTGAATTGTTTTCAATTGGTTGGAAACCTCAACCATTGGATTGTTTCCCCCCAATTAGAAATTTAGAACCTGCACCAGAAGCTCATGAATCAACTAAAGAATATTTAGAAAAACGTCAAGCTTTAGCATCAGCTGCTGCTAAAAAACCCGCTGGTGCCTATCGTCCTCCACATGCAAGAGGTGGTGGTGCTGGTAGTGGTAGTGGTGTTGCTTCATCTTTGTATCAAAAAGAATTACAAAATAATTTAAGAAGTAATGGATCAACTCCGTCTCCACCACCAGGATTATCAAGAACAGCTGGTAATATTCCTCGAGTTAGAACTGTTGTTGGTGCTCCTCCACCAGTTGAAAAAGAAAGTAAAGCTGCTGCCAAAAATAGAAAAAAGAGAGAAGCAAAGAAACAAGCACAAGAAAAGAATAATTCTCCTGCTCCTGAGGCTACCACTTCTGCTTCTCCTGTTCCAGCACAAGCACAAGCTCCAGCTTCTACTCCTGCTCCTGCTCCTGCTACTGCTGGTGTTATTGGAGGAGTTGCATCATTAGAAGAGAAAAAAATTAGATCATTATTAAAGAAATTGAGAGCTATTGAACAATTGAAAATGAAACAAGCTTCAGGTGAGACTTTAGAAGACACTCAAGTTATAAAAATTTCTAAAGAAGATGAAATTAGATCCGAATTACAAACATTAGGTTGGAATGAATAGGTTATAGTTGAAGAAATTTTTTTTAAGTAATTTTAAAATTATATATTTATTTTGACTGGACAACAACAACAACGTTATTTTTTTTTGTAATAACTGTAGAATTGGGAGAAGGAATTAATGCTAAAACAAGGTTGAATTCTTAGTAGCAAATTTATATTTAGTAAAAATTTCGCATCAAAATTGCAACCAAAAAAAGCAGCCTTTTGAAGTGATGAAAAATTTTACTTAACTAAAATAAAAACAATAAAGATAGAACAAACTTTTTTAACATAGCGGCAATTACAATATCATTTATCTCACTAACCAATGCCTTCAACTTAGAAAAGTACCTTAGTCTGATAATTACTAGCAAATCTGAAACTACGGACTAAATACTTGTCTCAAACGTTCACTAATCACGTCATTTGGATGTGTAATTGATATAATCGAGCAAAATAACAAGAGACAGACCAACAAGGCTACGAAGAAGCAAGGCATAGTTTTGGAAGTTGAAATCCACTTTCCTAACTTTTTTGTCCAATATAACATCGCCGCCGCCCACCGCCAACAGATCCACTTTTGTTGTGGTCCGAAGAAAATATAAAGACAATTCCGGATTTTCTGCTTTCAGGAAAAAATTTATTCGTTGTCAAGGCAACCAAAAACAAATTTACACAAAACATATTTTGCTCTTTCACACGACTAAGTAAAACGCCCTGACCAATCAAATAATTATAATGTCATGCCAACTGAAATAACAGCGCACAGATACATATTAATTTATGCATCATCACCGCCACCACCACCATTATCACTATCACTATCACTGCCACTGCCCACTTGCCAAATTTATTTTTCAACCAGCATCATTCTTAAATATGGTTTTCTATTTTTACGTGCACCAATACAAATATTTTTTATTTTATTGATTGCTATTAATAGATTCTGAAATTGGAACAGCACTTTCCTTTTTATTTTTTCAATGGACATTGTCAAGAAATTTACAGGTTGGAATTGAATTGAATGTTAAAGCAAAAAGGAATGTAAGGAAATAAATATCATGGAACTTTGTAGTCCAGGGGGACCCAGTTAGGCAGCGAACGAACAAATTGACATGAATAGGGGGAGGGAGGGATTGTGATTTTGATCCGCCCGTTGGACGACACTAAATCAATAAATTTACCCGTGAACTTTTTTTCAATTTTTTTTTTTTGATTTTGTACGCGTTCCATTTAACTAACCATTGCCCACGAAGTAAGTAACTAAGTATGTCGTTGCCATGTAAAGATCCCCAAAATAAATTGATAAACAGAGACCAGTTTTAGTGTATAAGAACGAACTTTTCAGATACCGATTGTGTTCTTACGCCTTACATTCTACTCAAAATCACCAACATCATTCTTCTCTGTAGCTGTTGTTAATGTTTTCTTAAACGTTGTTCTTGCCTAATTTTTAGAAATACATGTCAAGGAGAACTTGTAAAGCAGAAGAGAAAAAAAAAAGAAATTGTATAACATTTGTTGCATAAAAAATGTACTGATAACACCCGACACAACCGCCTACACGCCTTATTTTTTTTTCTGAGAGAGTGAGAGAAAGAAAAAAAAAAATTTATACCACGACGACACGGTTCGACGAGAAAACTAAAATAGATTTTAAGGTACCGTGCAAAAGGATTCGCGAAATATGACACGACTTAGCGCGAATGAATAAAGAGCTGAATTCTGTTTATTCACAACCATAAAACAAGTTGAACAGGATACAAATTTAATCAATGGCAGTAGATATGATGGGTCATATACCCAGCAAATAGAAAGGCAATTACAAGCATCCGAATTAAAAACAAATAATACTTCTTGCTTAGTTTTCTTTTTCTTTTTCATACTAGTCGGCAGTCGGCTGAAAAAACAAATTCATTAACACGGTCGCGAGAAAAATCAAAAATTAAAAATATTATTTTTCGATGTAGCCATAGTTTTTTAGTCGTGGTGGGAGGATGCGGATGCGTCGTCGTGGCCCTGGGTGCTTAGACACACACGAAGAAATTGCAATTCAAAGGAAAGGAGGGCAAGAGTCAAACTGTAAATTTTAGTTATATTTTACAAATTAAGTTCATATTAGGAAATTCAGCTGTGGTTACAAAATCAATTCTAAGCCAATTTACACACTCTCGTTTCTTTTTTTTTTGTTTTAGATTTATTTTTTTTTCTAACATTTTTGCACGTACCCAACACCATACAAATAATCTCAGCATGTAATTTTTTTTTTCTATATATCGTCTCTCTGTCTACAATTTCAGTTAGTTTAGTTGGTAGTAGTAGTTATTTTATGGAACCATCTGTTGGTTGGATTTTTCTTTTTTTGCATAACAGTTTAGGCTTAAGTTGCTCCTCCTATAAATTTTTTAGATGCAAGATATATTTGTGTCACTTTTAATGAGTTTCTATTTAGTTCTGTTTCATATTATATGTAATTTGAATTTGGATTTTGATTGTATGGAATCTTGATTTCCCTTTTTCCCTTTCACGAAGGTTCCCTTTTTGATTTGACTTTGATTCTTCTTTTTTTTTATTTTTTTTTTCCAAATCTTTTATAACTTCTTTTTCTTCTTCTTCCTTTCTATTCTTATAATCAAATCGTTATCCCAAACATCTACAATATTCATTAACCTATTACCCTCCCATTGATCATCTTTTTTTAAAAGTATTATCACCTTTCATTCGCTTTATTCAATTACAAGAGGTTTGAAAAGAACATAAAAAAAGGTATGTAACGTTTATTTGTTAAAATCCAACTCTTTTAGAGAGAAAAAGAAAAAGTTATTATTTTGAAGTTTCCATAATGTGAGCATTTGAATAAGGAAAGTAAATATATCACCAATCCATAATCAATTTATCCAACAGCACAACAGCTCGAGATCTTGTTTTATTGTATGTCAAATGTTGTGAGATTGTATAAAGACATCCATCGAAAGAGAGTCGCCAAAAAAAATACAAGACGAGATTCGTGGTATATTATGGTAGTGTGCATCATAACCATACTTTTAAAACATAGCCTCGATTCACAGATCTTGGTGTTTTGTTCAGTTCAAAAAAACTACAACATCAGTTTTGAATTACTACAATCGTATCAACATCATTTCATACTTCATACTTTGGAATACTTGATAGAATTATCAAACATTTAGATAAAGACAGGTTTCCTCAAGTTGTTTTTTTAAGATTTTAAAGAGAATTCTAAAATTAGCAAAAAAAAATTGTGTGTGCGTGTGAGTTGGTAAAAGAAACGAAAAAAAAGCAATTTTTACATTTGCTATCTTCAGTTTTAAGACATTTGATTACCCAATTTGAAATAAGTCCAAAAGATATCCATTTAAAACAAACAGTATTTCCTGTATTTATCAATTTATCAAAGAATCTAGCATTCCTATATAATCAGTCTAGCTTGTTTGTGTTTAAGAAACCCTCCTACCACTTACAAATCTCGAGCAAAATTTTTTTTTGTTTGATCTCATACGATTTCAGGTACAATTTTTTTAAAAGGAAAAAGTTTGCAATATCTTACATAATTTGGATTGCTGTTTTTATTATAGGGTCAGATTCACATTTCCAGATCTCAATAAAAACTCAGTTACCCATTAATTTAAGAGATATCAGTTTATTTCGATTACAAATTGAGTTGTCACAACTACGTTTCACATATACTATTATTTCAATTTCCCATCATTGCAACAACAAACGAAAAATTAATTCTTGATTTTGCTGTTTTTTTTTTTGAACAAAAAGCACACAAACATACACACAATACATTTATTAACAACAATTTTCAAAATAATAATAACTTTTCCTTTTTCTTTTAATTTCCCCCCTTCTTTTTTTTTAAATATTAAAAACCAACACCCAACTGATATACTAACTTATCTTTTTTTTCAAATTAGATGTCGTATAACGATAATAATAATCATTATTACGACCCTAATCAACAGGGCGGTATGCCACCTCATCAAGGAGGAGAAGGGTATTACCAACAACAGTATGATGATATGGGTCAACAACCACACCAACAAGATTATTACGATCCAAATGCTCAATATCAACAACAACCATATGACATGGATGGATATCAAGACCAAGCCAACTATGGTGGTCAACCAATGAATGCCCAGGGTTATAATGCTGACCCAGAAGCCTTTTCTGACTTTAGTTATGGTGGTCAAACTCCTGGAACTCCTGGTTATGATCAATACGGTACTCAATACACCCCATCTCAAATGAGTTATGGTGGTGATCCAAGATCTTCTGGTGCTTCAACACCAATTTATGGTGGTCAAGGTCAAGGTTACGATCCAACTCAATTCAATATGTCATCGAACTTGCCATATCCAGCTTGGTCTGCAGATCCTCAAGCTCCAATTAAGATTGAACACATTGAAGATATTTTCATTGATTTGACTAATAAATTTGGTTTCCAAAGAGATTCTATGAGAAACATGTTTGATTACTTTATGACATTGTTGGACTCGAGATCTTCCCGTATGTCACCAGCTCAGGCCTTGTTGAGTTTACATGCTGATTATATTGGTGGTGACAATGCCAATTATAGAAAATGGTATTTTTCTTCACAACAAGATTTGGATGATTCCTTAGGTTTTGCTAATATGACTTTAGGTAAAATTGGTAGAAAAGCCAGAAAGGCTTCCAAGAAATCAAAAAAAGCTAGAAAAGCTGCTGAAGAACATGGTCAAGATGTCGATGCTCTTGCTAATGAATTAGAAGGTGATTATTCATTGGAAGCCGCTGAAATCAGATGGAAAGCCAAGATGAACTCTTTGACTCCAGAAGAAAGAGTAAGAGACCTTGCTCTTTATTTGTTGATATGGGGTGAAGCCAATCAAGTTCGTTTTACTCCTGAATGTTTGTGTTACATTTACAAATCTGCCACTGATTATTTAAATTCTCCATTGTGTCAACAAAGACAAGAACCAGTGCCTGAAGGTGATTACTTGAACCGTGTGATCACTCCACTTTACAGATTCATCAGATCTCAAGTTTATGAAATTTATGATGGAAGATTTGTCAAGCGTGAAAAAGACCACAACAAGGTCATTGGTTATGATGATGTCAATCAATTGTTTTGGTACCCAGAAGGTATTTCCAGAATTATTTTTGAAGATGGAACCAGATTGGTTGATATCCCTCAAGAAGAACGTTTCTTGAAATTAGGTGAAGTTGAATGGAAGAATGTTTTCTTCAAAACTTATAAGGAAATCAGAACCTGGTTGCATTTCGTTACCAATTTTAATAGAATCTGGATTATCCATGGTACCATCTACTGGATGTACACTGCTTACAACTCCCCAACCTTGTATACTAAACATTATGTCCAAACCATAAATCAACAACCACTTGCTTCGTCAAGATGGGCTGCTTGTGCCATTGGTGGTGTTCTTGCTTCATTTATTCAAATTCTTGCCACACTTTTCGAATGGATTTTCGTGCCTAGAGAATGGGCCGGTGCTCAACATTTGAGTCGTCGTATGCTATTTTTGGTGTTAATTTTCTTACTCAATTTGGTTCCTCCAGTTTATACGTTCCAAATCACCAAATTGGTGATTTATTCGAAATCGGCATATGCTGTGTCGATTGTTGGATTTTTCATTGCTGTGGCCACTTTAGTATTCTTTGCCGTCATGCCATTGGGTGGTTTATTCACTTCATACATGAACAAGAGATCAAGAAGATATATTGCATCACAAACATTTACTGCCAACTACATTAAATTGAAAGGTTTAGATATGTGGATGTCTTATTTGTTATGGTTTTTGGTTTTCCTTGCCAAATTGGTTGAATCTTATTTCTTCTTGACTTTGTCTTTAAGAGATCCTATTAGAAACTTGTCGACCATGACAATGAGATGTGTTGGTGAAGTTTGGTACAAAGATATTGTTTGTAGAAACCAAGCCAAGATTGTCTTGGGGTTGATGTATCTTGTTGATTTGTTATTGTTCTTTTTGGATACTTATATGTGGTACATTATTTGTAACTGTATCTTCTCCATTGGTCGTTCATTCTATTTGGGTATTTCCATTTTGACTCCTTGGAGAAACATTTTCACCAGATTGCCAAAGAGAATTTATTCCAAGATTTTAGCTACCACGGAAATGGAAATCAAATATAAACCTAAAGTTTTGATTTCACAAATTTGGAATGCCATTGTTATTTCCATGTACAGAGAACATTTGTTAGCCATTGATCACGTTCAAAAATTATTGTATCATCAAGTTCCATCTGAAATTGAAGGTAAGAGAACTTTGAGAGCTCCAACTTTCTTTGTTTCTCAAGACGACAACAATTTTGAAACGGAATTTTTCCCAAGAAATTCTGAAGCTGAAAGAAGAATTTCATTTTTCGCTCAATCTTTGGCTACACCAATGCCAGAACCATTACCAGTTGATAATATGCCAACTTTTACTGTTTTCACTCCTCATTATTCGGAAAAGATTTTGTTATCTTTGAGAGAAATCATTAGAGAAGATGATCAATTCTCAAGAGTGACATTATTGGAATATTTGAAACAATTACATCCAGTTGAATGGGATTGTTTTGTTAAGGACACCAAGATTTTGGCTGAAGAAACTGCTGCTTATGAAAATGGTGATGATTCTGAAAAATTATCTGAAGATGGATTGAAATCCAAGATTGATGATTTACCATTCTATTGTATTGGTTTCAAGTCTGCCGCCCCTGAATATACTTTAAGAACAAGAATTTGGGCTTCATTGAGATCCCAAACTTTGTACAGAACTGTATCTGGGTTTATGAATTATGCCAGAGCCATTAAATTGTTATACAGAGTGGAAAACCCAGAATTGGTTCAATATTTCGGTGGTGACCCTGAAGGATTAGAATTAGCTTTAGAAAGAATGGCCAGAAGAAAGTTTAGATTTTTGGTTTCTATGCAAAGATTGTCTAAATTCAAAGATGATGAAATGGAAAATGCTGAGTTCTTATTGCGTGCTTACCCTGATTTGCAAATTGCTTACTTGGATGAAGAACCGGCTTTGAATGAGGACGAGGAACCAAGAGTATACTCTGCCTTGATTGATGGTCATTGTGAAATGTTAGAAAATGGTAGACGTCGTCCTAAATTCAGAGTTCAATTGTCTGGTAATCCAATTTTGGGTGATGGTAAATCTGATAATCAAAATCATGCGGTTATTTTCCATAGAGGTGAATATATTCAATTGATTGATGCTAATCAAGATAATTATTTGGAAGAATGTTTGAAGATTAGATCAGTTTTGGCTGAATTTGAAGAAATGAATGTTGAACATGTTAATCCATATGCACCAAATTTGAAATCTGAAGATAATAACACCAAGAAGGATCCAGTGGCATTTTTGGGTGCTAGAGAATATATTTTCTCAGAAAATTCTGGTGTTTTGGGTGATGTTGCTGCTGGTAAAGAACAAACTTTTGGTACATTGTTTGCAAGAACTTTGGCACAAATTGGAGGTAAATTGCATTATGGTCATCCGGATTTTTTGAATGCTACATTTATGTTAACTAGAGGTGGTGTTTCTAAAGCACAAAAGGGTTTACATTTGAATGAAGATATTTATGCTGGTATGAATGCCATGATGAGAGGTGGTAAAATCAAGCATTGTGAATATTATCAATGTGGTAAAGGTAGAGATTTAGGTTTTGGATCCATTTTGAATTTCACCACCAAGATTGGTGCTGGTATGGGAGAACAAATGCTTTCAAGAGAATATTTCTATTTGGGTACTCAACTTCCATTGGATAGATTTTTGTCATTTTACTATGGTCATCCAGGTTTCCATATTAATAACTTGTTTATTCAATTGTCTTTACAAGTGTTTATTTTGGTGTTGGCTAACTTGAATTCATTAGCTCATGAAGCTATCATGTGTTCTTACAACAAAGATGTCCCAGTTACTGATGTTTTGTATCCATTTGGTTGTTACAATATTGCTCCTGCCGTTGATTGGATTAGACGTTATACTTTGTCTATTTTCATTGTTTTCTTCATTTCTTTCATTCCATTGGTTGTACAAGAATTGATTGAAAGAGGGGTATGGAAAGCGTTCCAAAGATTTGTTAGACATTTTATTTCCATGTCACCATTTTTCGAAGTTTTCGTTGCCCAAATTTATTCATCATCGGTTTTCACTGATTTGACCGTTGGTGGTGCTAGATATATTTCCACTGGTAGAGGTTTTGCCACTTCAAGAATTCCATTTTCAATCTTGTATTCACGTTTTGCTGATTCATCCATTTATATGGGAGCAAGATTGATGTTGATTTTATTGTTTGGTACAGTTTCTCATTGGCAAGCACCATTATTATGGTTCTGGGCTTCATTATCGGCTTTAATGTTCTCCCCATTCATTTTCAATCCTCATCAATTTGCTTGGGAAGACTTTTTCCTTGATTACAGAGATTTCATTAGATGGTTATCTAGAGGTAACACTAAATGGCACAGAAACTCATGGATTGGTTATGTTAGACTTTCTAGATCACGTATCACTGGTTTCAAACGTAAGTTGACTGGTGATGTTTCTGAAAAAGCTGCTGGTGATGCTTCAAGAGCTCATAGATCCAATGTTTTGTTTGCTGATTTCTTACCAACATTGATTTATACTGCTGGTCTTTATGTTGCTTATACTTTTATTAATGCTCAAACTGGGGTTACTAGTTATCCATATGAAATCAATGGATCTACTGATCCACAACCAGTTAATTCTACTTTGAGACTTATTATTTGTGCTTTAGCTCCAGTTGTTATTGATATGGGATGTTTAGGTGTTTGTCTTGCCATGGCATGTTGTGCTGGTCCAATGTTAGGATTATGTTGTAAAAAGACTGGTGCTGTTATTGCTGGTGTTGCCCATGGTGTTGCCGTCATTGTTCATATTATTTTCTTTATTGTTATGTGGGTCACTGAAGGTTTCAATTTTGCCAGATTAATGTTGGGTATTGCCACCATGATTTATGTTCAAAGATTATTATTCAAGTTTTTGACATTATGTTTCTTGACTAGAGAATTTAAGAATGATAAAGCCAATACTGCTTTCTGGACTGGTAAATGGTATAATACTGGTATGGGATGGATGGCTTTTACTCAACCATCTCGTGAATTTGTTGCTAAAATCATTGAAATGTCGGAATTTGCTGGTGATTTCGTTTTGGCACATATTATTTTATTCTGTCAATTACCATTTTTGTTTATTCCATTAGTTGATAGATGGCATTCAATGATGTTATTCTGGTTGAAACCATCAAGATTGATTAGACCACCAATTTATTCTTTGAAACAAGCCAGATTAAGAAAGAGAATGGTGAGAAAATATTGTGTTTTATATTTTGCCGTGTTGATATTATTTATTGTCATTATTGTTGCACCAGCAGTTGCTTCGGGACAAATTGCTGTTGATCAATTTGCCAATATTGGTGGATCTGGTTCTATTGCTGATGGATTATTCCAACCAAGAAATGTCAGTAATAATGATACTGGCAATCATAGACCAAAAACCTACACTTGGAGTTATTTGAGTACTCGTTTTACTGGAACTACCACCCCTTATTCTACAAATCCATTCAGAGTTTAAGAGATTAAGTGGGGGAGCGGAAGTGGTTTATTCATTTATAATTATTTCATTTATTCATAAATTTTGGTTTTTGTTTTTTTTTAAGAATTTTTTTTTTGAAAAGAAGAAAAGAAAATAAAAAACAGTAAAACGGGGGAAAGGATTATTTCCAAATGTAACTTTATATATTAGTTTTTGTTTTTTCTTTTTTTTTTCATATTA